>Ga0209000_1000465_pt1 | contig 39133 bp, 79 predicted proteins | sample RifGroD2_FD_183998 | JGI IMG/M metagenome (GOLD analysis project Ga0209000, IMG submission 183998) | Groundwater microbial communities from Rifle, Colorado, USA - Groundwater D2 (SPAdes) (version 2) | ecosystem: Environmental > Aquatic > Deep subsurface > Groundwater | place: Rifle, Colorado... | reverse complement strand
TTGTATAGTCAATAACTCTTGCGTAAATAGGGTAAATAGCTTTTTCTTTATCTAGTTTTCCAACACTGTCTTTATCAAGAAGAATTGATTGTGTAAATGTTGCTTTGTATTTAGACACATCATCTACCTTAGATAGAAACACACTTTTAATCTCTTTTGATACTGTAACTGAATCATTATACGTCTTAAATACAAATCCACCCTTAACGTTAATAACCATTCCTTCCTTTAGATGTTCTTGGACGTATTCAATAGCATCATAAGCAGATAGAAATCTCTTAGGAAATGTTTTTTCTTTACTGTCTTTCTCAAGTCCAATAGTAATAAAGCATTGATCTCCGATTGTTTTAAGAATATCTTCATCAAACCTATCTTCCCATGCAATCGTATATTGATTACCAAAGTCATCAACCGTTTTACCTTTATCGTTCTCCTTTTGTCCATGTACATAAAGAACATTATCTCTTTCGGCTCCATAACCACCCATTAAATCAGCATAAACAACATTTCCACCACCGCAATCTACTCCAAGATTTAGTTGATTCCAAACCCAATCAGACTTTTTAGTAGTTTCATTCATCTTAAATGTAAAATCAGTAATTTTAGCTTCTCCGATTAATTGAAATAATGATTGACCTTTTTTTAGTTGTTTTTTATCTTCTTTCTTTGCCATTATATGTATTCCTTCTTTCAATATTTTATTTTATTATTTAATGCACAATTAGTTTGAAAATATATTGAAAGAACTTGGCCCCTTATTTCTCTTAATAGGTTTCATCCCAAATGATGTCATTTTGATAGGCATAACCTCCTTTACTATCTTATAACTTTTACATCAAAATTAAATTCTAGACACTTTCTACTAGCCAAATAATCACACCAATGTACAAAATGTTGTATTTTACTTTTTGGTTAGTTTATAGGAGCAAATTCACCGAAGTATTTTATTTCTGCTTCTTTACGTGCTTTAACTGCTTCATCGAAATCATTAAAATTCCCTAAATGTATTAACTTTTTATCTACTGTGATTCTAGCTCTCCAACAATTATTAATGGAATGCCATCCAACACCTGTCACACCAGATACGTTGTTGCTTTTAATTGATATATTTATTGCGTTTTGAGTGTCCGATGCTGTTCTCAAATTACTTCTTCGATTGTCATATTTATGTCTGTTTTTATGGTCAATTTTACCACTGTAATTAATTAAGAATTTATGTAGTTTAATTCCTTTTCCATTTATTCTAGCAACCACATACCCATCTTTGTCAAAATACCATGAATGTAATTCTACTGACTCTGAATCGGATATATCATAATAAAACTCACGATTTGTATCAGTATAACCAACTTTATAATCTTCTAGGAATACAAATATATTCGGAGGCACATCATGTCTCATTCTTTCTTTGTATAAACATCCACAACTTTGGATTCTATCCGATTTTAAGTGACTACCTCTAACTATTTTAATAGTTTTATTAATACATTGACATTCACACAACCACATTGTTTGGCTATTTTTATTTTCTGCTCTTTCGATAACTAATAATTTACCAAATATTTGTCCAGTTAAATCTTTTATTATATATCACTTCCTTTCTACTTTTACATCAAAATCAAAATCTTTAATATATCTTCGCGATCCAAGAATGTCGCATATATGCACAAAGTTTTCAATTTTACCATGTGGTTTTGGTAATATTTCTTTCATAGTTTTATAATCTTTATTAAATTCTCCCATGTGCGTTTCGATGCATCCTAAAATCTTATCCAATATTTCTTTATCCAAAATAGCACATATTGCTTTATCAGCCTTAATGAACCCTGACATGAGTATTGGGTGCTCGGTTACAGTATATTTTGAGTTGTTTAATCCATGTTTTATTCCATCATGTAGAATTAAAGATGATATAATAATATCTTTTTCATCATCCGTATATTTGTTCATCATTTCAAGATTAAGTAATTCTACTGCGAATCTTACATTCATTTTAGTATGCCTAACTAAACCTCCTTCTCCTAAACATACTAAACTATGATATTTTCCTGAAGATGATGCAGGAATTGAAAAAAAGTATTCTGGTAAGGTATTCAATGTTTTCTCTGTAAATTCTTTGATTTTAGGATTTAATATGTATGAGAGTTCTGTTTTGAATATATCTAATCTATCCACTCTTTGCTCCTTTCTTCTTAATCAATTATTGTTTCTTAACCTCTTAATCATTATACCATATTACCAATACCAATGTCAAATATATTTATTTTATAATTCATAAAATTATTCATAAAACATTTCACACAAATCCAACTAAAACAACATAAATTCTCATTTTCGTGGGATAAAATATATAGAGTAATCATTTACACCTATTTAATGACCAACAAACCCTACTGTCACAACGGTTACAGGACTATTTTAACCATTTTTCTTAGAATTAGAGTTTTTGGTCATTTTAAGCATTAACCTATAAAACCAAAATTTCTTGAGTTTAATATTTTACACTATCTTTATTAAGTTTCTCAAAAGCATCATTAAGTTGTCTCATAAAATTTACAGGATCATCATTGTTAGAATCTAAAGTTAAATTGATTGTAATATTATGAATAACAGGAGTTTGTGGTTCTTCTACTATTGACTCTTCTTTCTTAGCATCTTCTACCCAATCCCATTCTTTAATACTTCTTTCTTCTAAGACATCGTAAATTGCTCTTACGCAACTATTTCTTTGTTTAATAGCTACAATGTCATAATCGTCGCCTTCACTAGATAAATCTTCATCAAAATCATCAATTGTCACATGATTGTCACTATATCCTTGTTCGATATCATATTTATTGCAAAATACTTTGCTACCTTCAATATCTTCTAATAATACACATAAATCTCCATCTCTCATTTTAAACAACATAGAACTATTTAATTCTGACTTCTTCATTTTAAGATTCCTACTTTCATTATTAATTTCTTTTATGTATGGTTCAAAATCTTCTGGTAAGAAGAAATCTCCATTATTTGATTCTTCTATAGAGTTAAGAACAATATAATCAGAACGAATATTTGTTACGAATAAATAAGGTTGATTTACTTTCTTTGCATGTTTCCAATTAACACTACTTTCCAAATTTCCACAATAACTCTTTGAATGAGGAACGACTTTTATACCTATTTTTATATTTTCTCTCTTCATTCTTTAACTCCTTTCTTCGCTAAATCATATCCCCCTACTGAGCAAAATGACTTAACTTTTCCCTTAATTCCAAATGTGAATTAATTTTTGCTTCTGCTTCATTTTTAATTTGTTGTGTATTAACTAATTCCAATTCCAAAGAATCAATTTTCTCTTGACTCTGAATTTTAGATTGATTTAGCATCTCATTTGCTTTGTCAATTTCCAGAATTGCTTGCTTAAACATAGATACTGCATTGTCTACTACTCCTACTGCCTTTTCAATCATCATGGAAGGTGTTAGAACTTTACTTTTAAATAATTTTGGCATTTTAATATTCCCTCTTTCATATTATATTTAACTTCTTTCAATAACCTTAAACGATACACCATTTTTACTCTTATGAATTGGAATTGTATCATAACTATGTAAGTCAAACTGTACATGATAAAAGGTTTTATCTTCTCCCATAATAACTCGATATGTGTCTTTTGCAAATAAACCAGTATCTTGCAAGAATCTTACTTTTTGCATATTTCACCTCCTATCATATAACTGTTTTACTCTACTTTATTAATCATATTGGGATACCATCCCCATACTCTATTATCAATGTCTAATTCAAAAGTATTATCCATATTTATTCTAGTAATCACTGCTTCTTTACCTGCGTATTCTAGCATATCAAATACAATATCATTTTCTCCGCTATCTCTAAGTTCTTTAAGATTGTCAACGATTATAACTTTTCTTCCAACTTCCATTGTTTTAATACCTCCAATATATTTATTTTCCTACTTAACAAACTCTATATAATTCCTCCAAAATAACAACTCTGAACTGCTTCTATAAGCAATTCTTTCCAAACTATCTGCACACCATTTTCTGTACTTTTCTTCACTTTTAAATCTAGAGTCAATTCTCTTTCTTGCTTTCTTTACCAAGGATACGCCTTTCATATCTGAAATCTTTTGAGAATACTTCTTTAGTTCAAAGATATCAAGATCAACAGTAATACAACCAATTGTATCAGGAATAATATCTAAAGGAATAGTATTTATTGGACAAATTATGTATTGCATTGCAGGAGCACAGCAGAATCCATTCTTACAATCACTTAAACTTGCTTTTGCCTCTACCCCCTTCATGTCATAATGAAATTTACCTCTGCCTTCTGAAACTTTCTTTAGTCCAACACAATCTATAATATCTTTACGATGTTTATCTTCTTTATGGAATAATTTTGATATATCATTATCCCACATACCGCCAACTTCAGTTCCAATTTTATTATAACCCCATCCGAATAAGATATATTTAGATATTTCCTTGAGTAGAAAATGTGTCTCTGATTCATTTTTTGGTCTATTAAAATTCAATTATATATAATCACCTCGATTAAGAATATAATAAATATTTATCGCTTCAAATATTCCCAAAACAATTATCAAATTCTGCTCTAACTTTAGAATCATATTGAGTTGTGAAATATACTTGGCACAAAATCTTTTTAATATCATTATCACATTTTGCATCATGGATTTCTTTAACCATTAATTCAATAAATTGAGTATTAGAATCTTTTAGAATTGGTTTAACAGATTTGAACTGACTATATGTAAGATTATTGTTTGAATAAGCAACTCCTTCTGAACGTCCAACTACAAAATCCTTAATCTTTCTCACCTCAATTCTTATGTAATTACTCTTCTTACTTAGTATAACATTTAATCAACAGTATGTCAAACATTTATTTTATAATTTATTCTTTCTCTTCTTGATCTTCACATTTGCCATCTTCATCAAGTATCAGCATCCTACTTTGCAAAGCAATTGTGCATGAATCTTGCCAATTATATTTACAGAGTGAATTTTTACAATGGATTAAAGTCATTTTTATTCCTCCTTTACTTTACTTCAATAATTTTCCACAATCTTTACACGCAATCCAACCATAAGGATGAGTTGATTCAGTGTTTAAATGTTTGCAAGGAGTATTTTCTTCAGTAACTATAATCTCTTTGTCTAACAACTTCTCTTCTAAATCTTGAATTTTATTAAACATAGCAAGAATTAAATTGTCACCAATAAGACTTCTCCATTCTTCGCCATATCTTAAAGCATGAAAATTAAATGAACCTTCATCTTGGTCTAAAATAACTTCATATTTTCCACTATCTAATTTTACTGATTCTTTCATTTATGTTCACAGTCTCCTCTCAAACAATTTTCACAATTACAATCTGAAGTAATTAGATATCCACAGGGAGTCTAAAAGTTTATGATTTTACTTCTATGTCCTCTGATATTTTCTTTTGATTCTAGTGGAATAATTCTACTTCCGTACATATTTATAATTATCCTTTAATATTATTTATTTCCATATCTACAACATTGCATTGATTTATTCTAGGGCAACTAATATCATTGCATAATTGAGAAGCACATCTTAGGACTCCATCTTCAATCCAAACTCTAACTTTTTCTAACTGAATCATTTAGGTAACTCCTTTCAAACGGACATTTTATGTTATAATTTGTCCGTGTATGGTGGACTTTTGATGTATTTTGACCAGATATGTCCACCACACGAATACATTTTAATATTATTTCTTTGATAAAAACTCCAAATTTACTTTACCGCGCTCTTAACAGCGTTAGCTAAATCTTGCAAGGCATAATACTGAGGATTAATCAAATGTTTTATTCCATTTGTTAGTTCCGGCATTCCAAATATTAAGAAAAGAATACATCCTATTACAATAAATGCAATTCCAATACCATAATACATCATTTTCTCTTCTTCAAATGAGTTGTTAGAAGAAAAGTTTTCTCTATCTAATTTTTTACCTCTAGACATTAAAGTAAAACCAGTAACACTACATCCAACTATAAATATAAGAAACAATACTGATGCCCAAATTAAAGATGATATTCCATCCACATAAGATTGTTGCATATAAATTTTAAATACCTCTTGCCCTGTAGAACTTACTTGTTCCCCTAATTTACTAAGAAAATCTAATATTAATTTAGTATCCATTTTATTTGCCTCTCTTTCTTATAATCATTTTAAAATTACATGATCAATCCATATATACTTAATGCCCAACTATTAATCAATATTATTATGAATTAAATTTTTAATTATTTTTACATTAATCACATCCTCCGCAATCGCAACCACCTGAGTCATAACTTCCACCAGAGTCGAATGAACTATGTGAACCACAATCACTAGAGTCATGACAACTATGAGAGTAATAATATGAATGTTTATTAATATTATCATCTTCGACATAATTATTATTACTTTTTCTACTTTGACTAGAATTAGAGTTAGAACTATAAGTTGGTTTAGGGTTAGAAGTAGGATTAGTGTTTTTAGGAATATAAGTTAATGGTATATATGGACTCTTAGATATTTTAACTTCTTGTTCTTGCTTAGATTCTTTGGGTTTACTTTTGGAATTAGAATTATGTTTAGACTTATATTTAGAATTGTATAAGTAATATCCTATGCCTAAAGTTCCTATTACTGCAATACCTGATATTATGATTGTAGATATTTGCATTTACTTCACTCTCCTTTTAATTAATCTCCATATTCAATTGACTTAATTTAGTTTCTAATCCTTCCCTATACTTAATTCTCTCTTCCTCTGTGTCAACTTCATCTAAATACCAATTAGTCCATTCATCAAGATTATTTTTAATATCATCATAAAGTTCTTTTGCTAGTGCATAAATATTCTTGCTAACCGTATATAGTTTTGCATTATCTTTATCTACAATAATATAACTACCATAATATGATGCAACTAAATGAAATTCATATCCTTCCGCATCAAAGAAAACTACAGCAGGAGTGTTATTTTGTAGAGCATAGATAAAAGCATCTAGGCATTCATTTGGAATATCAGTCATATAACTAGCTCTTTCTGAGAAATCCTCAATTTGTAGATTAATCCATCCATGTTCTGGTTTTGTAAACATTGTTTATTTTCTTCCTTCTTTCTTTCTAGATATTCTTAATTGTTAATACTAATCCAAAATAATTTCTCTAAATACAATTTTAAATTTGTCTCCATCTAAAATAATTAATGGTTCATTTAGATAATTAATTTCCTTAATTTTAAAACTATTCCCTTCAAAGTAGATAATATGGTCAATTTCTATTTGTTTTCCTAAATCCAAGATATCAAAGAACAATCCTTCTTCAGTTTTAGTTCTGATTATTGTGTTCATTTTTTCACTCCTCTTTTCTTGTCGTTTAAAGAATCATATATGTATTACCTCTGACCACAACCAATATATCTTCCAAGTATTCTCTGATTCCTATAAATACTTTGACTAATACATCCTCTTATGTCTTGATCCTTTGCTTTGGATTTTCTTACTACTTCTTTATTTGCCTCATTCTTTATGTATGCAATAATCTTTTCTGCTAAGATAATTATTTTCACATCCTTCATAATAAGTTAATTAAATAATTACATATTAGAAAACCTATTCTGGTTTTTTCATAAACCATCTTACAAAGAAGAAAGCATTTCTATATTTTCTTTTGTAATCTTCAATCTCTTGTTTTTTAATAGAGTCCTTGTTGTATCTTTCCGTATCAAATAAATATTTATCTCTTTTGCTGATCGCTTCTTTGAGTGATTCATCTGTCTCTTCTTTTGTACTTAAAACAACATCTGTCAAATAAACCATTACATTATCTGTTCCACGCAATGCTTTTTCAATATTTACAATTTTATCTTCTTTTACTAAATAAAATTGATCTCCTTTATTAAGAGGTGGTTTATCTAACTCTGTCTCTAAAATAGTTTCATAACTTTCAATATCATCAACTATTATAATGTAAGGAATTTTATTATATCGATAACTTGAGTAACTTTCAAACTTATATGCCTTTTGAATGTTTTTGCCCTTAAAAATACTTTTCATTAATTATTTTCCTCCTCTATTCATATCAATATAATAAACACTATTCTTAGTATAAATTACATACTGACCATTATCCAACTCAAAATTAGTAACTTTCGATGTAATAATACTACCTTCGCCAGTCAACATAATCAAACTTCTGCCAATTAGAATATCTTCACCAAACTCAACATTTAAATTAACAAATGAACTATGCTTATCTTTGCCTAAATTATCAGTAACTTTAGATACAATACCTTTAACAGTTAACACTTTTCCATTGATAATATTTCCTTCTTCATCTACATAAATTCTATATAATGGATTACCATTAATTCCATACCAACTGCCATTAAGATTTTCTCTTTCTTCAGGAGTTAGTGGCCTACAATCTGATTTGTTAAATTTTACATTAATAAAACCAAACCCCTCTTCAAAATTTCCTATGTAATTATTTTCATCTTCTGAATGAATTCTAATTTTATCATCAATGTTTCTACCTATGTTACCTAGTTTATGTATTGCAGGACTATTGGCTTTAAGTATCATTATTTTATTCAATTAACTTATTCCTCCTCTAAAATTTATTCTACAGCATTTTGGTAATTTAAACCTCTGTCTATCTGATAATCTCTATATATTGGACTTGTTCTTTCTTTACCACAAATACAACATTTCTGTTTAGTGGTGTATTTTACATGACCACTACAAATATAAGGATCAGTTTCTTTACATTTTGACAATGATTTTATTTTTCTTTGAGTGCCATCAATTGTATGGTAACAATGAAAGATGTGCATATCTAGTCCTCCTCTTTTTACTCAATTGAAATGAAACACTTATTGGACATTATTTAACCAAATCTGCACAAGATTTTGCATAATCCTTAAACTCATTATATTTTTCTCTTGCAATTGCATATGCTCTTTTAAATCCTTCTTCTTTGTCATATGTATCTTGATAATGGCAACTGACAACACCTTTATAATATCTACCATCTGCTTTTATTAAGACAATAGTTTCTTTTCCATGATAGATTACTTCAATTGTTTCTTTGGATGTGGGAGATTTACATGATTTTCTAAATTCTTTTCCTGACTCAATTCCTTGGAATTCAACAAGTTTGTATTGAGGATAATAATAACTTTGGGAGCAATCATTATACCAAAAATGTTTATTATTCCCTCCGTAAAAAGTATTTTTCTCATGACTTTTCCAATGATTTACATCTGTTAATTTATCTTCACCTGTCCATTTACAATTTTTACTATCACAATATTTTAAAAATTCATTTGCAAATTCTTCTGTTCTACAATTAACAATAATTTTATCATTAATAAAATCATCCCAGTGTTTTTCAAGATTAAATTTTTCCATATTATTTATCATCCTTTCATTTAATTTATTGTTCAAATAAAGCTAATTTTTTAAATGATTACAATTTGTCTGTAATTCTATATAGTCTTGATGCTATGTCTGTCAAACCTGCATCATCATCAAAGTTATAATAATCAGCAATAAATATCAATAATTCAGCAATCTCTTTTTGAATTTCTCTAACTGTAGTCATTTGTATCTCACCTCCATTCAAACCGACTACTTATCTGCCTTCAATAATCCTTTTTCAACAAACATATTCCTAACAACTTCTCTTAACTGAGATTCTACTGCATCTTGAAAACTACTATCAGAATATAAATTATCAATCTCATTTGAAATATAATCTAAGAATATTTCTTGGATTGTTTCGTCTGGAATAGAATTAATCGCTTTAGTTATTTTGCTACTCATAGCTTTTTTATGATTGTTTTGTAGAATAATTGTATCCATTTTTATCCTCCTTTCTTCCGTCAATTAAAAGATTCGTTTTATTCTATTTACCAATTATCTTTCTAATTTCTTGAATTTTATCCGCATTGTCATCATTAAGTTTAGAATAATCTACCGTAATACTTCCATAAGCATTATTTCCTAAAAGAAAGAATATTTTATTTGTGTCAGTTTCATCTTTTGCTTTAATTTTCAATCCAGTTAATTCAGCATGAGCAATAGCACCATATTCATCTGGAAAAACTTCTTTAAACTTTCTTTCATGAATAAGTCCTAATGGATACCAAATATCTTCCACACAACTAATTTTCATTTCATAGTCAAACATTTCTCCATCATAAGGTTGAATGGTAAACACCATACAAATATCAAAATCTTTTAATTGAATTTTATTTTCTGAACTCATTGTTAATTATCACCTCTCAACATTTTAAATCCACCCTTAATTAACCAACCTCTAACTTCTTTGACTTCTTCAATTGGTGTATCTTCTGGAACTAAAATACTATTAATGTGTGCATAGGTCGAAGAATCTCCACTTCCCATATATTCATCTGAGATAATTATATAAAGCCAAATCTTATCATTGAAGATTATAAAATATTCTTTTGTGCTATCGGGCAATGGCATATCAAAATCATAAGCATTTTCCTCTAAGTCTACTTCTTTATTAAGATAGTAAATGAAGTCTTCAACTTCTTCTGGTTCACTTCTGTATGGATCTAAATCACTAAATTCCTTTCTAATTACTTTAAAATAATCTGGCTCTTTTCTACCTGTATTAGATAATGAAATCATTTTTCCTTCTTTATCAAATTCTTTATGTTTGTACCACACAGCACCTTTGCCATTATATTTAGTTATTTTCATGCTTTATTCTCCTTCTTTCATTTTCATCTTCTACGATTTTATAAAACTCACTAGCTTTTAGTTCAATAAAACCTTCTGGATTTTCAAAATTATACTCACTTTTAAACGAACAATAAACTTTATCATCAATAACAAATAATCTACTAGAGGTGCTTCCATAAACATTAAAATATAGCATTAACATTGGTTTATGTAATGGTTGTACTCCTTTCTCTTTGAGAGTATCTTTCCATGCTTTACCTATTTTTGATTTTGCTTTAAATGCTTTTAAACCATTTTCTAATTCTTTATTAAGAATTTTACCAAATTCCTCAATATCCTTTTCAGTTGGGACAATGTAAAAAGTATCTTTAGTTGAAGCGTATTCTTTTGTATCAATACTATTATTGGATAAAAACTCATGGGAAATTTCCCTCATAATTTTATCACTTGTTTGATAGTCCATATATTCCTGATGCAAAGGTGATTGTTTGGTTACTTCATAATAATTTTCCATTTATTTATAATCTCCTTCTTTCTTTATTTTTCCTTATTTTTCATTTAAAACAGATTTTTTATCCTAGATTCATTCTATATTTATTAAGATAATACATTAATTCTTGGTAATCATAGAAATCATTAATGTCTTTATATCCGCTATCAGAAGATACGGTTGTAATAAATCTTTCTCCAAGCGATTTAATAGTTAATACATTAAAGTATATTTCATCACTCCAAGTATAATTTTTAGCTTCTCTAACAAAGAAATGATGCTTACCTTTATTGACATTAACTTCTACACTATCATATGCACGATACCCTCTATACCAATCACTCTCTTGTGGTTTTTCTACTCTCTCATATTTAGTAGTATGACAATCAAACCTGCCCATATAAATCCATTCTTCATTTGTCTTAGTTTTATATCTTGCACCCAATATTAAGTCTTTTGCTTTGACATAGTTCTTCTGAAAAAGTATTTCATTATATTCTGTGAGTTCTTTGTAATCTGGAGATTCAACGGGTATCAATAATAGATCCTTCCCATCCCAACCGTAAACAAAATCACCTTCTAATCCTTTACCTTTAATGGAGTTAGCGTTTTCTAGAATATACAAAAGATTAGGAACAGTTATTTCAAATTCGAATCCTCTAGAGTCATAGACTCTTGTATAAGTTTGCCTATGGTTCCACCCAGTATCATATCCACCAACTTTCTTATTTAGGACAAAACCACTTGTAGGTTCATTAGTGAATTCTTGTGACTCAATTTTATTGTCTCGCCATGATTGCCAACTTTTTTCCTAAGAACATTTCTTTGATCATAATATATAACATATGCTAATTGGCCTGTATATGTATCTGAGCGTGACTGATAACCTACTTTTATAGTTTTAGGTAAAAATATTATACTATTCAATTTTAGTTTATCACTCCTTTAATTTCTTTATTATTTTCATCAACCAATTTCAAGAATCCACATTCACAACTAATTGTTACAATTTCATCTCTTACACTAACTTGTAGTTTTGTATCTTTCCAACTACTTCCGCAATTTGGACATTTCTTATATTTCTTAGTGACATTAATGAATTTAAATGCATCCATTAAATATATCACCTCCTTTCATTCAATTGAATGTTTATAGTATTTAATTAATACCAAATTATATAATTTGATCTAGCATGTCTTATAAATTCAATCAATTTCCTATTTCTAATTTCTTCCTTAACAAATTCACTAATTTCATCTTCACTATAATACTCTTCTGTCTTTTCATGGTTATCTCTTTTACTACACCAATTAGGACTTGTTAGTGAATCTTCCCTAGTAATACCTCTACCAAATGTTCTTGCCCATTCATTAAAATCTGGATTATTAGAATCCATACAGTGACCACTTACATGATCTAGTTTATCTTGTGGAGATAGTCCTGTTAAATCATCCTCTGAATAAAATTCACACTCTATACAAGTTTTCATAAATTATCCTCCTTTATTTATTGAATTGACATGTTTTTTGAGTAATTATTTTAATATTATGTATCTGCCTTCCCAATCTAAATCATATTCAATACTTAAACTATTAATAGCATCAACCTTCCAATCATAACTAAAGTAATAAATTTCATCATTAATTGTATTAGGATTATTTTTCATTAGTTTGCCAAGTTCTTCATACAAATCATTTACTGTCATTAAATCACCTTCCCTTCGAAACCATAATTTTATGTGCTAATCGTCTTCAGAAATTACATAACCAAAAGGTATAACTCCATCTACAATGGATTTCCAATGTAAATATACACCATTACCATAAAGATGATTAAAAGGTTCGGAAGGAGCAAATTCAAAACCATTTTTCTCCTTTTTAGAATTTTCATCCCATTGTTTTCCTGTGCCATAAGACAATTTATCATAGTAATCTTTTCTTTCATAATAATCAGGATATTTTTCTAGATAGTTTTTTACGTCAATTTTATATTGTTCAACATCATCTAAATATTTTTTGTATTCTGTATCTGCCCGTTCAATACCCTCTTCTGCTTGTTTTTTAATATTATTCCATACGTCTTTAGAAATGGTTTTTTGATATTTGTATTCATATTGTGGATACAAAAAATTATCATAGTCAACCATTTTTAATCCGCATTTATTGCTACTGTATTGCCAATTCTTAATAAACTCCCACATAACATGCCCTGCTTGAAAACCAGTAATACCTCCATGTGGTTCATTATTCATAGCCCACATAGTAGCAATTCCACCTGCTGTTAACGCATGACATATAGTTCCATAATCGTGATTATAATCATTCATTAATTTGTTTATAAATTCAGTAAGATTGTCTAATTTCATATTCTTTGCTTCTCGATACCACTCAGTATGTACTGCCATTTCTTCAGTAATATTCTTTTTCATTTTTTAACTCCTCTTTATTTTAATTGGGGATAAAATAATCCTTTCAACCTAATTCAATAACATCAATATTTAGCATTGGTATTATGTACTCTATACCACTTTCATGTTTTACATATACAGTGTCTTGGTCTTTTATTCTTTTCTGTAGTTCATATGCAAAATTACTATCTGTTTGACCAGTGAACAAACTTCCTGATTTAGTAAAAACTTTAATTTTCATATATTAAAACTCCTTCCCTAAATACTCTTCCATCTTACCTCTAAACTCTATAACCAAATCTTTCAAATCATTTTTCATTTGTTCTTCTGCTTTTTCTAAGACATCTCTGGAAGCTCCTTCTGTGATACCATATGTTTTCTTTAAAGCTTTTTGTAATAATTCTGTATCCTCATCAGTTGAACCATATCCATCAGCATACATGTCACTTTCAAGTAACGCTCCATAAAGTAAAATCTCTGTTTTTGTCATTGTTTATCTCTCCCCTTTTTTATATCTGTTCTGAATGTTCACATTTAGGACATTTTATTTTAGGAGCACCAAAATCTTGCGTATATATTTTAAAATATTTTTCATCTCCGTAAATATCAATATTACCTTCATAATTACATTTTGGACATTTTACAATCATCCAATTGGTATTCAATATTACACTTCCTCTCTGTATAAAATTGGTATTTTCTAGAATTACTCTCTAAAATATTTATCTGTTTCATCAAATGTTAAATATAATGTAATTTCATCTCCATATATTTCTATCTCATCATCATCTGTTTGCTCGCCCATATAATAGTTGCCAACTTTAAAAGTTGGGCCATGTGGTATTGGACGAATTAATTTCATATAATTTTCTTTTAAAACATTTAATAATTCATCTTTTGTCATATTTTCAAAATCCATTTTTAATTCCTCCTTAATCCAATTGAATTGGTTTTTAATTATATATTTCCTTTATTTTTTATATAATTATTAAATATTTTATTACTAACTTCCATAGATTTCTTTTGCTCAGGATTATCTGGATGATAACTTCCCAACCACTCATCTGGAGATTTCTTCTTTGCATAAAATCTATCTTCATAAGATTTAATTGCTAATTTAGACTGTAAATCAGTTTTCTCTTTGTCAGTACAGTATCCAGTAAGCGTTTCTATGCTTTTATCTGCAAAGAAAAGCAGATTTTGAGCCATAATACAAGCAAGTCTTACTTCTTCATAATCTGGTCTTTTACCATCTTTTAAATCAATAATAATATCAAGATAACTTCTCATTTTTTATCCTCCTATAAATTCGATATTTTATGCCATTTGGAGAATCCTGAAACCCTTTAATAGCAACGATTTCAGGATTCTTACCTTTCTTAATTTTATGATTTTACTAAAGTTTTAAGTTCTTTCTGTAATGATACTATTTTTGCTCTGATATATGCAATTTTAATTCCTTTTGTCTCATTATATGTATCGATGGGTAAGCATTTTGATACTCCTTTTGATCCATCTTCAAGAATTACAATTGTGGCATTATTATTTTGAATAACTTTTTCATGTTTCGCTGAAGTTCTAAAAGAACTATCTTTGATAACATCTTTTGTTCTAGCGTCAACCTCCGTAAAATATTGTTTAGTCCCATGATATGTAATTTCCTTAATTTTAGCATCTTGATTTCCCATTTTATCATTCTCCTTCATATTTTTATTTTAGTTCTATTAAATATTTTATAGTCATCTGATCTTCTTTGTACACTATTATTTCATCATTATACAACATTTTTCCTGCATGAGCATGAAGACTGTTCGCACCTTTACAGGCTTTTTGCAATTGCTCATAATCAAAATTATAATACTTGCAGTCAAAAGAATGAACATCATATGGTTTACCATAAGCCACATCAAACAATGCCATAAATCCAGAATTAGAACTGCCTCCAGACCATCTAGAACCAGACAAAGATGTGTAACCAAGTGATTTTTTAGCTTTTGGCGCAAAATAGCAACCAATTCCAAACATTTTTCCATTTATTACCACTTTGCTAGGTCTTAATACTAATCCAGAATTGATAATGCTCCAAAAATTCTCTGAGCGAGATCCATGAAATAATAACCTTCTGTCTTGAATTTTTTCGTTAACAATAAACTTATCATATTTCTCTTGTGTTCTAACATTAATAACTTTCCAAGCAGAATAGAATTTATCACTAATCTCTCCAAGTTCTTTCTTAATCATCTCCTTTTCTTCTTGATTAATTTCTTCAAATCTTAAACCCATAGCATCTAATATTGTCTGATTGTTTTTTGCTTCAGGTTCGATTTCTTCCTGAGAATCTTCAATTGATTTAGTGGATACTTGACCTCTCATTACATCAAGTAAATCTTGTTCCTTTTGAATAATATCGCCAAAATCTTCAATCTTTTTAGCTAAATTATCTTTGACCTTCTTCATTTTCCTTGGAATAATTTTAAATAATTCTACAAGAATTTTATTAAACAATTCAATTGTATCAGCACTCATTAAACTATCTAAAGTTAATTGTGCTTCGTCAATCATTACTTGAGTAACTTTATTTGAAGAAATGGTGTAATTATCTGCAATAGCTTGTTTTGCCATAGATTGAAGTCTAGATACAATCGAAGCAATTACTTGGTTTGGAATGTCTAAGTATTCCTTCTTCTTTTCTTTAACAACAACCTCTGCGACTAATCTGGTATTATCACAATATCCTTTCTTCTCTTTTTCTCTTACTTTTTTATCCCATTGACTCATATTGTAGTATGCAGTTTGAAAACCGCCTGCTCCAATACGACCATATTCGGCAGTCCAATTATTATCGTCTGTTTGAATACAACGATAAAATTTATTATTATTTGCATCTGGTTCAACCTTTACAAGATATAAATATTTATAATTATTTTCCATTATTTAACCTCCCATCTATATAAGGTAACATTATAATCATGAAAAACTTCTTCAATCATTTTATAAACTATGTCCCACGATCCACCAGCAAGCCCACATCCTAAATTTACTGGGATTGCAACAGATAAATTATGATCTTTTGCATTTATTTTCAATGTAAATAAGGCTTCTTCTAATGCTTTATAATCTGTTTGTTGTTTATCTGTGCCGTATTTATATTGTCCAAATAGATTTGCTACATATTTATTTTCATCTACTTTTACGAATTGACAATCACCTAAAGATTGAATTGGAAATTTAGTATTGGTGAGATATGTTTGATAATCTTTAAAAACTTTAGGATATTTACTTTTAATTTGTCTTGCTATTCCACCACCCATTACGCTCATGCAATTGACTTGGTGTGCTATGATATTTTGTGATGCTTCTAGAATGTCTCCATCAACTATTTTAATAATATCAATCATTCCTTTCTAATTATAAGATTCTTCAGTTTTATCGTCTCTAAAGCAAACCAATCTACATATTCTTAAATCTGTTCCTCCATTGTCATTTGTAGTTTCATCCATATATTTCACGCCAACAATTTTCCCCAACAATTCGTCTTGATGATTCCAAATATAATCCCTCACCAATCTATCATCATACTTTGCAGAATCATATTTAATCTTATACCCTGCCATTACATTAATTGTATTTCCTTTGTAATTAACGAGCATTTTACCTAAAGTATTTTCAAACGCCTTACCTTTTTCACCTTTTTCAAAACCAACTATACGTAAGTCTGCTTCATTTTCTGTTTTTATCTTTAGCATTTGTTGATATGATTTTTTACCATTATATTTTTGATCCATTGGCAAAACCATAATGCCTTCGTCTTCAGCCAAAATCATCTGCTCAAACCAATAGTCAATTTGAGATAAATCTGTTCCAATATAAAAAGGATCAACATTTTTAATTAGAGGAGAATTGATTTTATCAACTAATTCTTTTGCTAATGCTTTTCTTTCTCTGCAAGTTGTAGAATGTTTTCCTTCATAAAATCCATTATCTGGTATGAAATTAAATACGTTAACCTCGATTCCTTGCTTAATACCATCTCTTCTTAATAGTGAACCAGTCTTATTAAACACCTCCATTCTTGTCATAATACCCTCAGAATCAATTGCAAGTAGCTCACAAGCAAATACTCCATGAGGTAAATTTGAACTCAACAGAACAGTTTCTATGTCCACTAAACCTTTAAATAACTCACCACCTGAAGACATGATTTTTACTTTACCATTACCAACTTCAATTTCTGCTCGATAACCATCAACCTTTTTATATATACCAAATTCTTTCCCTTTAAGCAGTTTTAAATGTCTTGGTTCTGCCACTTCGCCTTTTTCTAATTTGTGTATGTAGATAAATTCATATCCTAAAGCACTATTAATAGTTTTTTCACTAAGACCACCCCTTAAATCTTGAAGAATAATTTGAATATATAATTCTTTTAATCCATCATTTTGTTCAGATAAAAATTGTTGTATGTTTGCAATTGTCCCATCTGAACCAGTTCCATTTTCAACAAGGAAATCTCTAAGACTATAGAAATCTGTAATTTTAACAGTTGGTTTAGATTTTACTTTCTTCTCAAGTTTCTTGCGTTTGATCCCTGTTTTAATTTCAATACTATAGACAAATTTGAAAATATCCTTGAGCAATTCATTGTCTTTATTTTCTCGAATGATTGCCTCTTTGTCATTCCTACCACTCGTCCCTTGAAGTTGTTCTACGATTGCCAATACTTTTTCCATTTCAATCTCTCCTTCTTTCTTCTTAAAAATTTAACCTCATTTGCTCCTACACATAATATATCATACAAACAAGGTCGTTGTCAAATAATTTTATTTATTGATTTATACCCACTCGACATCTAATTCAACCTTTAACTTCTCTAAAATATCTATCATTTGTTGATAATTTATAAACCATGATTTATCATTAAATACTGTCTTGCCATTCACTTTTACTTCAAAATCACTTGTAAACTCATTAATAGTTATTTTTACTTCATCCAATAATTTTCTCCTTTCTAACTCCCATAAATTCACAAACTTATTTGATTATAAATCTTTTCTACCAGATAATTTTCTAAACACTCTACGAATATCTAAACCAATAAGGTAAAATACACTCAGTATATAATCTCTGAAATTCATATCAATTCCACCACTGACTAGACAAATTACCCATACTCGTATCAAAACATCCTGCAAGATATTCATTATCAATATACAAATGATTAACACTCAGTCTCTCTAATAAACATTTCTCTTCCTTCTCAATTTCATCAATAAAACTATCCCAATTATCACCTATAAACTTGATAAATCCTTCGTCATTACCCCTTTCTCTGAATCTTCTAATCCATTCATCTTTCATACTTTTATCAGGATAAACCATAAAGAAATTAATTTTATTCTCATTTAATGCTTTTCTTACAATATCATGACTAGATACAAATATTGCATCCACTTTGCCAATATTGTCTTTTATATATTTGATATAATTATTAGGAAAATTAGGATTTCTTTCTTTTGTATTATTTCCATTTTCATCTTTAATCCAACTAAATTGACTCGAATCAGAATCTAACATGGAAAATGGTTTGTTGTTATAATTATTGAACATGTAGGACTTGCCACAAGCAGGAAACGCACTTACAATAATCGTTGGTTTATATTTCATAAATTTAACACTCCTTTTATTTTATAATCCGATCAATCTTCTCTTTCATTTTCTTTCAAATAATGAATATCCTGAAATTACACAATAATATTCTGATCCTGTTTTACAATGGTCTGGTAATTTGTCGCCATAACTATTCAATTGAAATCCATCAGGATCAAAATAAATACATTTTAAACATCTAAATTTCTTCATATTATCTCAAATCACCTCTTTTTATTTGACCATATTCACAGGTTCAAACCTATGTGTCTGATTATATTTCACTTTCTTTTCATCATCCAATTCTTCTACAAACATATCAAATGGTCTAACATAACACTCATAATTGCTGTATAAAGCATGATATACAACCATCAATTCATTTGTTTCTGTATGCTCTGCAATATCCATTACATAATAGTAATTACCTTTTTTATAGTGTCGATAAACCCTATTTGTTTCAAATTCTTCTATACTAATCATTTATCCATCAATCCCTTCCACGTTATAATCACCATACTCCATATTTTCATCTGACAAACATTTCTTGCTAATCGGATAACCTAATTCCTTTAATAAATGAATCCAATCTTCATTAGAAAGTCTATGCCCTTCACGTATGAAATCTTCCCCTAAATTCACCTGTAATACTTCCCAGTCTCCTGATGGAGAAGTGATTAACTCAATTAGTGGTTTAATACTCATTTGTTTTCCTCCATTTCACTATGACTAATTAATCTAATATTTCCATTTATTAAATTCTTCTCCCAAAATTTAAAGAACTCCTTATAAGTGTAAAACACATACTTATCAGGACTATCTTGGCTAAAATGTTCTGTGTAATGAATCAATATCATTTATACCCCTCCTTGTTTATTTCTTTGAATAATTTAATTAAATCATCCCTTAATAAACAAACATTAATATTGTCTATTAAATTACCTCCATCAAATTCTTTATAAGTCCCATCCATATATTCCATCAGTATTTCTTCAATCTTTTCCTTAATAATATTTAGTGGTTTTATTAATTCTTCATCAGTTTCTATATTCTTTCCATCAATATCTAATTTACAATTTGGACAATAAAAATAACACCCGTTTTTGTCGTCTTCAATAGATGTAATATTCTCATCTTCGTCATAATGTTTAATTGTTTCTTCATCCCATGATTTTGCATCTTGATATTTATTACATTCTGGACATCTATACTGTTTCACATTGTTCATTATTAACTCTCCTTTTAGTCCCTAATCTTAAACAAATACATTATTCCATCCCTAACATTCATGCCATTTTCCAAAGAATATTTAATAATCATGTCTTCGTTATTCCTCATAAATTCAAATACTTCTGATTCATCTTCAAACCAATATTCAGCATCTTGCCAAGAATAAGAATTTAATTTAATCATACAGTTTCATCTGTTTTATTGTTATCAATTCCTAAAATAGTTTCTAATAACTCACCTTTTCTTATTAATTCATTCCTAATTTCTCTGATTTTATTAGGTAATTCACATTCACTATCATCCCAAATATAACAACTTAATGCACTGCACCACTTCCTACCATCGGATTCAAATATACTAGGGCATTTATTTAACACACATTTCATTATTTGTTTTGCTCCTCTCTAATCATGTTTCCATATTCTAATAAAATAATTTTCAACTCCTTAACAGCATCTTCATTACTTAATTCAAGACTTTTTATCATTTGTTCAAAATTACATCCATCCAGACAATTAGTACATTCTTCTTTAGTTAACATTCCATCTTCTATGAGTTCAGTTGCAACATTTGATATAGCAATCATGATTAAAATATCTCTGTTTGTCATTTTAATTTCCTTCTTTCTTCTTTGTATAATAATTCCTGACTTGGATATGATAATCTCGTACTAAAATCATTCTCGTCCTACATCCAACCTTGCTTTAAAGCAGGGTCTTTTTAATTAGAAAGATAAAGAAGGTATAATGCTATGAATATTAGAAGAATTATAATAATAATTTTAGGTTTGATAATTATTGCTACTCCATTTGTTGGTATATTGATTTATCATTTAACTAAATAATTGTCTTAAACTTCTTTGCTTTTAACTTTCTGCACTAATTCTCCATCACACCATTTGCAATAAAAGGTATTGTATTTACCATTCATTTGTAACAGTTTAAAGTTATGAATATTAAAGCAACATAATAATCTTAATGGATTAAACATAAAATTTCTCCTTTTTTAAACAATTTAGATTAATTTAAACAACAATACAATTGGTATTGCAAATAATGCTAATATTCCTCCGAAAATTATTGTGTATATCAATCCAACTAATACCCATCCAAATAGTTTAATAAATATTGATAATGCTTTAAACAACTTACTTTGTATGCTTAGTTTAAATAATTCCCATCTAATTATCATATTCTACTCTCCTGCCAATTTAAGTATATTTTCAATTGCCTTCTTAGTTGCAATCAATTTTCCCTTATGATTGTCTAAAATTTTATTTACTTCATTGGGAATCTCAATAGCAAATGCACCATTAGGATTAAACCAAAAAGCGTATCCACTCTCTAATAATATCAATGTCTTTTTATCATGTTGTAAGATACCTTTAATAGTTTCATCTTTTAAATATTCTAATTCCTCTATTTTATTAGAACAATAACTTGTTTTATCTTTTAACATTTTAATCTTCCTTTCTTTTATATTGTTCGCATTCTAAAGTGGGATTACAATCATCTGCGTTCCTGCCAACGCCGTTTCCTTTTTTATTACAAGTATCAAATAGAGTATATTCATCGTAAGCAGTACCGCGATATTTGCAATTTAATTTAATACCACTAATTTTCAGAAATAAATCTCGTTCAAATTGAGTTTTACTTTTACAAGAGTCAAACATACGATCTTCAATTCTTTTACACATTTGGCACAATATTTGTTTTTCATTATATCTTCCATAGCAATCCATATGAATCATTTTATACACATCTCCCTCTTCTTTTATTGCCCGTATACCCATTTGGATTATTCTTAATCCAACGATACGCAATATATACATTTACTGAAACAATAATTAATACTGCAAACATAATTTCACACTCCTTTATTAAATAATATCAAAAACAACTTGCTCATACCCTAAACCTAAGACCAATCCCTCAATATCTTCTTGCAAATTAATCATAGCAGTATCAAACAATTTCTTGTCTTTCCCAATCGCATTTACAACATTTTGCTGTGCTTGTGCTGATAATATCTGAGTATCAGAAGGACTATATTGATCAAACATAAGCATATTATCTTCATTAATAATTCTTGAGTTTTGAGTATTTTGTTCTATGTAAATAAGCTGAATTCGATTTTTTGGGATAGATATGTATACTTTTTCATCTTCTATTTTTAATACTTTTATGTATTCGAGGCTGTTTATGCCAATTCCATAATTATACTCGAAGTCTAGGGTTATTTCTCTTAATGTGAATTTGTCAAAGAACTTATCTTTATTAGTTATTTTGCTGAAATAATTATATTTGCCGTTAAGGGAAGTGATTTCACCTACTTTTCTTAATTCATTTTGGATTAGAGTTGGGTCTTGCATCTTCTTTAATTCTGCTGTTCTTTCAATGTCTTTTTGATAATCTCTTAGTTGTACTTGTTCAACTGGTATGGGTCTTGGTATAGATAGGTTATGATATTTGAAGTATATATTTGTTGCGAATAAAACTCCAACAACCAAGAGGATAGTGAATTTCTTCATATTCATATCCTCCTCATTCTCCTATTAAATGCTCTCCTTAATCCATTCTAACCATTTGTCATCTTCAGGATAAAATACATCTCTATTTCCTGATTTATTAAGATTATAAATTAATTGTCCTAGTCGTAAATCAGGATATTGCTTCCAACATTCACGCAACGCTTCAATAATTTCGTCTATTCTATTTGGATTTCTCATTGCTTTTTCACCCCTTTCTATAATTTCCAATCAGAAATTTTATCTCTAACCATATCTTGTAATTTTACATAAACCGTATTATGAACTGCTCCATTATCTAAAAGTTGGTATCTTACACTCTCTGAAATTGCTTCTGGTAATAATTTATCTATTTCCATTTCGATTATTTGTTGAATATTTTCATTAGACATTTTACTGCGAACAATATCTTTAATAATTTGAGTCAATCCTTTTTCTTGAATTATAGTTTCAATTTCATCTTTAATAATTTCTTCTAGCATTTTTGTTTCCTTCTTTCTTTAATAATACTTTTAATCATTTAAACTAATGTTGCCAATAAAGATGTTTTACAAATTGCTTCTGACAAACTTCTGCCTCTTGCTGTAATTTGACTATATGTACCATCTTCTATACAAATATCAACTGTTGCTCCATATTGTGTACTTAAATAATCAGCTCCTTTATCTAACGTATAAAAATCATATAATTCCAATATATCCATTGCTGATAATATATGAGTAGAATAATGCTTAACATTTGTCCATTTGTTTATATTTTGTTCTGCATACATCCAACCCCAAGGTTTATCAAAAAATACTCGCTTACCCATTACTTTTTCAGCTATAAGAGCATCCATATCTCTACTTGGAATCATTGCTAAGATTTCTTCTTTTGTCATATTAATTCACCAACTCCTTCTTTACAATTTCACTAGCAATTTTACCATCATACATACCACCATAGGAGTTTTTCAATACAGACATAACTTTACCCATTTGCACTTCTGAATTAATATCTTTCAACGCTTCTATAATATCTCTAACAATATTTTCTAATCCCACTCTACTCATTTTCTTAGGTAAATACTTACTCAGAACTTTAATTTCAGAAACAATATTACATGTGTCCTTATTATTTTTTAATAGAATTGTTTGAATCTCATTTGCGTTTTTAATAAATTTCTCAATGACTTGTAATACTTCTGCATCAGTAGATTCTCTGTTTCCGGCATTCTTTCCTACTATAGATGCTTCAGAATATAGAGTTGTAAGTAATGTTGCCGTATCGGTTTTTCTTGCCTTACGAGCGATTAGAGCGTCTGATTTAATTTGATTAATTAGCATATTATTTTCCTTCTTTCTAACAATGTTTTTTGATATACTGTTCAATTTTGCATTCTTTTATAAATTCCATAATATTTTCATCATTACCCTCCATATCCTCTAACAAATTAATTACACAACATCTCCATGTTTCTGAATCTATTTCATATTCATTAAGAATTTCTACATCAAAGACTTCACGTTCATCACCATTACTGCATCTAATTAGATACATTTCTTCATTATAATCATAATCTTCTCCCTTAGTCCAATCAGCTTTCTCTTTTTCAGTAAGTGGTCTAATAACTTCAAATGTTTGCATTTCTGGAAATTCAGATTCTGGATCACACCAATATTTTCTAAAGTCTTTTTTAGTGTATGGAAGATATTTATCTTCATTTTTCATATATAACTTTCTCATTTCTTATAATTTTATTTATAAACCATTTTCCCACATACTGTCTCCACCCTTCTCCATGAACTTCTACACCGTCCTTGTAGATATTTTCACTTCTAACTTCCCCTTGCTCAATAAAATATTTTCCATTATCATGAGCAAAATAATTGACTATATCTCCTATTTGCAATGTTGTTACGTCAAATAATGTATCTTCTTTATTTTTCATATAATATAATCCTCCATTTCAATAGATTTGTTGTTATCAGTCATTATTTTTATAACTCCTTTTGTACAAGTCTAATTTTATGAATAGTTGCTAACTTTATAACATTGATATGTAGTGGTTTGCGTACTTCTAAAGCATCAGAAACTTCTTCATTGTATTCTTCATACTCTTCGTAAGATTCATTATCTTCACCTGAATTACCATCACCATAATAACTTTTCCAAGGATCGTCATCATAATTCCATTCACCATTAATTTTCCACTCGTCGAACAAAGTTTGATGTAATTTATGGTCTGAAATAAAAGCAGGAACGTATGCTTTTTCACCCATAAAATTATCAGGTACTATTAAAAATTCTTTTACTATTTTTTCTAAACATGTTTCACACAATGTCACATCCCATGGATACTCATATTTACTTGCTTGAGTGAATTCAATATGAAAGGATTGAGTTGTGTCATTATGATTTGATTCATACCATATTCCACATTTATGACACTGAGTAGCCACTACCTCATCTACTTCTTTTGTTACTTTTTTAGTGATTCTCATATTATTTATCACTCTCTTTTCTCTTTATTTGGGTTGTCCCTTTAAATGATTATACGAATAAGAATCATAAATTAAGGGTGCATTGTAAAGTTTTATGAAAATATATTATGTATCCTCAGTGATATAATTTCTCACTTTTAAATTCCACCATAAGACATGTATCCAAGTCAATAATATCATATTTCTTATTTCGTCCGTGTTTTATTAACATCTCCTTTTATAATTTCTTTAAAACTTTTAACTTGTCAAAGAAATCTTTATACGGTTCTACAATACAATCTCTCATTGCTAGACTACTCATAATTTATCATTCTCCTTAAATTTTATTTTTGTATTACTAATTTGTTCACATGATATGCTAATTTTCTAAAATTGTTACATTTTTCATTAATTTTATTAAAACAAAGCAATTAAAATCGTGTTTTTATTGGGTTGATTGGATTGGGTAGTAAATGGAAGTATGAGTGAGGTATATAGAGCATGAGAGAGGTAAAATGGGGTATTTTACAATAAAATATGATTTTTGATTAATAAATTCTTATTCCTTGATATTAAACGGTCATATTCTCTACTAATTCTGCCTGTTTGTTTAATTGTCTTTTCATAACCATATAATCCTAATTGAAGACTATTTTCTATCCTGACTTCTAAAGAATGTTCATCCGTAATTCTTTGTGTTTTCCAGTAATCTCGGAGATAAATAATATTGCCTATTCCAGCCCTTATATTATGATCTGGACTCCATACATCGAAAAATGTATTCTTAGGCAAAGAACAATACTTTATGGCTCTCTCACGATGCGTAGGAATAAATCTATTGTTGAGTTGGAATAATCCCATGTCTATTGAATGGTTAGTATTATTATTTATTGCTCTTAGGTTAAATCTACTTTCTTGATACATAATTGATAAAACCATATCATAAGATAAATTATTTTTTACACAAAGCTCATAAACAAGATTTTGATATTTTTCAGATAATGCAATTGCATAATTTGGTTTTTTATTTGTTTCATTAATTAGAATATTTATCTCTTTCGGCAATATGTATACCTCTCTAAATTTTTCAAGGATATTTGAATTAGTAATGTTTATATGGTTTATATTAGATAGGTCTTTTGGATTTTCCTTAATGATAACCCCTTGACTAATTACTAGAGAACACAATACCATTGGAACAATAAATTTCATCCTCATCTAAACACTCTTTTCTGCTCAATATTATTTTAAGATTTAACAACTAGGAGAAAGGGGTTTACACCCCAACTTTACTCATTGCTCTATAATCAGTAATAGCACTTTTGGTTCCATTAAAATCAAACATAGGAGAATTAATCGTTCTTTCTCTAATTTCTATGTGTTTAAACGGACAAGATTTGATATTGCCCATCTTATTCTCTTTTCTTAAAACTTCTAACATGTCAATTTTTTCGATATGGAAGGTTATTACAAATTTTATTTTCATTCCCTTATCTTGAAGAGACTTCAATTTTATTTCGGCATCTAATTTGTCCGTATATGTATAGTATCCATTTGTAAGTTGCTCAGAGTAAGAATAGATATTCTTCCCACTTTGTTTATCATATGAAACTGAATTAGCCCCAACATAATTTCCTTCACTGTCTTTAAGTGCAAATACTTTTAATTCTGTCATTCCATCTTCTCCTCTATAATTTTTTAGTGAAACCAAACGTTTGATCCTTTCCAAGCTTGTTTTAGGAACGTATATTCGCCCTTTGCCTAATTACATTATCCCACTTTGTCTACAAAATAGCAAAACAAAAATTAATCTTTTATATATGTTATTTCGACAATATATTTAACTTACTTTATAATTATTTTAATATTATCATACCCTTTCAATTTAAGTGGATCGAGTCTATAGTCCCATTAATTTGGGACTATAGACTGTGTTTGTTTATATGTTTCATACATTTCTTTTAAACCTTGCCATCCCCTTTCATCCAATTGTAAATCTCTAAATAATTGTCTAAAGTTTTCTGATGTCAGCTCACCAACTTCATTTTCTTTCTTTAAACATCTGTCAAGTAATCCAGACTGAAATATTAAAGTAGGGTTTAAGAACCTAATTTTAGTATATTGTCTAAAATTCTTAAACCTTGCACCAATATTTCCTACAGTTATCCTTTCTTCAGTATTGTTCTTTCTTCCGATTGTGCGTAAAATATATGGAGTATCTTTTGTTGGTAAAATAGCAAATCTACCATCATCTAAACCATTTAATTTATGATAAGTGTCTTCCAAACAAGCCATTTGTAAAATCTCCATAGTTCTAGGATCTACAGTTATCGGCCTTGATTGAGGGAATAAGATTTCTCCATAAGGATCTCTAGTAACAATAATTGTATTTGATTCAGGAATAAGATCAGTCTTTTTAATATTTCTTAATTCTTCAAAAGTATGATCTTTAATTGGTCTTCCTCTTACAGTCTCAAATAATAGTGCCAACATTGATTTGTCAGCATAATTATAAAGCATGTCGCAATAATCATACATTTGTTCCCTAGTTATATAGGAAAGTTTTTGAGCTACTTGGTGAATATATTTTGGCAAATCTTCTTTTTTATCAACTAATTTAAGAACATTCATAGAACTATGGTTTTCTGCTAAACACCAGTCCAAATACTGCATAATAATTGTATAAGCTACCCCAAGAGATTTTAGAGATTTCTTTTTCATCCCAATTAATAATTCTTTTACTTCTTCGTAACTAAACTTACTTAGGTCTTTGTTTTTCTCATGTTCAAACCTGCCAACGTTTTTTAGGATAGAGGTGTTTGTCATCCGAGTGCTTTCATTTGGATATTTTTCATCAAGAAAACGATTCTTTTGATCTTCATTAAATAATGTTCTTTCAATAGTGAATGACATTATGATACCTCCTTTTCATATTGAGAAACAATATCTTTGAAATATTCATAAATCTTTTTAAATGTTGGTAAATTGACGTTATTTTCAATGCCAATTTTCTTCCAAACTTTATTTGATTTATTAAAGTCTAAAGATTTTAAAACTTTTACAAATTCAGGTTTCCAATCGTCACCATGTTTATCTTTAAGCATTTTACCTAAAATAGCATACCCCATAAACATATTATTATGTGACATATACGTTAATTCTCTAGTATTTGATAATTCTGCTTTGAATTTAGAATGATGTAGACCAATAACATTATTAAATATTTCAATAAGTTCATTCTCAACTTCTTCTGTTCTAATAGCTGGCTCTTCTTTAAGATCATAAATAAATTCAATTGTTTTTGACAATGTATCAAATGTCATCAATTTGTTCTCGATTTTTAGTTCTTTCTCATTCAATGCTATACGATTAAACATGTCGTTTTTACTTGGATGATCATTTATGGCTTTAGCTACTTCCATGTTCGGATTGGCTGTATCTTTAAAATCAACCCATTCTGTTTGAATTGGGACAGCCAAACTTTCTTGTTTTATTATTTGATTTGCGCGTTCCTCCGTGACATGATGAACATATATTGAAGTAACTCTATCAATTTCCGGCTTAATTTCAACTACTTTTACCATACCGCAAGTACGATTCGCACCATCAATTATATCTACGAAAGTCGTAATATTATCTGGTTCAATTAATAAAGTTCTGGTTTTTGCGTCATATTTAAATTTCTCTTGTCCATTTATCTTTCTAATATTCCATATAATGGCGTTAGGGCAGAAAGTATTATCTAACATTGATGACGTAATTTCCGTAACTTTTTTACCACCAACATTAATTGATTCAACAATCTTATCACCACTTCTTCTTTTAAGAAGTTGTCTTTGAGTATTGGGATTATAAGTTAATAAACCATTCCCCATATAAACCCCAACATTTTGATAAGTGTCTTTGGTGCATAAAAATTGAGTTGCGCTAATTTGATCAACGTTATGAAGTAGAATATATTTAACTTTTTCTTTTTCTAACTTTTGGTATGTTTCAGCAAAAGACAATTCAATTTCAGTAAAATATTCATCTGAATTTATTTCTGGTTTGTGAGTATATCCATAGAGATACTTTGTAAATAAACATAATTCTGTTTCTGACACATAAACCAAAGGAATGGCTTTAGTGAATATGCCAGTTGTTCTGCCCCTTGGTATACCTCTTTCTAATAATTTAATTATTACTTGCTCCATAACCTTGTTGTCATTTGAATAATCTTCAATTACCAAATCAAGAACATCCTCAAGAACTTGACGGTCTTTTTTCATAATAATTCCTCCTTTGAATATATTAATTTTACATAGCTTCTGACACAATTATGCCACACAAATAGTATATAATATTTTGCTATGTAATATTACCATTATAAAACTATTATACTCAAAGGTCAAGAGAAATAGACATTTATATTTATTTTAGCGAACTTTTTTATTAAAAATTTTAATAAAAAGTATTCTCATAAGTTTGTAGCTTCATTTGTTCTTTGCACAATAGATTGTTAACAAACATTAGCAATAAAGTTATGAAAATTATTGGAATACAAATTATCCCAATGATAATATACAATTTTTCTACAAACCGTATGTAAATCAAAATATTGTTCCTTTCTATTAATTTTACAACATAAGCAACTAAAGAAATTCTGACTAATATCATTAAAATAAAACCATATATAAAGAACTTGTTTTTAACTATGGAATTGAATAAATCAATTTGAACTGTACTATTTCTTCTCATTATAACAAATGATATGACGCATAGATATAATACTCTTGCAGGAAGACCTAGCAGAAAATTATAGAAAACATTAGCATTAAAAAATGATATTGGTCTATCTAATATTGATAATATAAGTGGGCAATATGATAATTCTACTAGTCCTACAATAACAAAACCTGAGATTGTGAATATTGCTGTTTTGAAGTTACATATTTTAATATTACTCTATTCAATATTTCTTCAATGTTATCAAAATCCCAATACCAAATTTCTAAAAAGTTATATCCATTAGCTAAAGCATATTCTTTCTTTCTGAAGTCATGTTCCTGCTGTATTATAAATTCCTCATTACTTTGATTTCCTGCGGTTCCATCATGGTATTGACCTTGATATTCTATGAGAAGGTTAATATTTGGCAAATAATGATCATATGATAATAATCCATTGCCAACGCCACGTAAATCTTCAAATGTTTTTTGCGGTATGAAGTAATTCTTGCTACATTTATCTAGATTACTTAATATATTATATTCTTCTTGAATAATTTTGATCCAATTATTATCTGCAAGTACATTATCAATCTCCTTTTCTCCCTTAGATTCATTGCATTCTGGGCATCCCCTTCCAGCACCATGTCTCTTTGTAATACGAGAAGGCCATTCATTTCCGCATTCTTTACATAACCACCAAACTTTTTTATTACTGTTTGCAGTTACATCAAAAGGTGTTAAATCACCATTTTTATTAGGATGCCATTCTTTTGCTAGTTCAGGGTTTATTGTAGCAAGACAATTTGATAATCCTACTTGTTTTCCGTGACATACACCACAACCATTACCAAAAGCTATTTCTGCCCAAGAAGATTTAAACATCTCTCCACATTTGAGTTTTAAACATCGCCATTGAAGTTTTTCATTGCTATCTCTATATGTTTTACTGATGAGTTCAAATGGTTTATTGTTTAATTTAATCCATAGATTAATATTTTGTATTGAGTAAGGATTAGATGGATTACATTTGTCTGGTTTATGATCTTTTATTATATTATGTAGTAAGCAATAGTATATGTAACCATCATCGTCTATAGTAGTTATTTTTTGATGAGGATCTGTGTATGAATTATCTATTAATGTGTAACTACCTTTTGATTTTAACATCAGCCTTATATTTTGCATTACATATGGATTATTAATACTAAATTTACTTGGGAAGTGACCGCTATTCAGTTTTGCAAAAGTGGTGTAAAAATAATACCCGTCTTTATCTTTCATATGCATTTTATATTGATTCCCTTTATAATCCTTATCAATTAATTCATAACCCAAAGATTTTATTATTCCCTCAACCTTATCATAACTAAATCGAGATTTTTCTATTTGATTTTCTTTACTACATTTTCTGCATTGTCGTTGATTATTATCTTTAAATGCAACAAACGACAAACTAAATTCATTATTGCATTTGCATTTTAATATTAATTTAGCAGTATTTTTTATATATTCTGTGCTTAGTAATTCACATCCTGACTCACTCTCTATTTCAATAAACTTTTTAACAGATTCATAATCCCAATCATTATAACCATTGCATTTTTTGCATTGTCTTTGACCAATTTTAAATGCCATCAAACTAACTTCAAATTCACTTCCGCATTTACATTTAATTTTAAGAGGATGACTATTTTTAACATACCATTTACTAATCAATTCACAACCACTTTGACTTTCAACCTCAATGAAATGCTTAACTTCTTTATAACTAAAACCTCTCGCCATTATACTATCTCCTTGTTATTAATTTGATTAATTTTGCAAAATGATTTATATCCCATCTTACTAACTGTAAATAATTCTAATAGTAACCCAAAACAACTAGATAAAACAACCTTTTCGCATTTAAAAAATAGTAAGATGGTCATTAATGCAATCCATACTACTAGGTATAAAAATGACCATCTTTTAAATTTCTTAATTTCCAATACTTTCGTAATTGGTTTATTAAATGAATCGCGGGGGACATATTTAATTATTATATATAGTGAAGTTAAAATGCAGAAAACTAATAAATTCCACAGATTAGCGTGCGACCAATACTGAAATATATATTTTGCAATTAATGCTATTCCAAGGAACTGAATTAAAGAAAATATTACACATTTAACATATGAACTAAAATGTGCTCCCCCTGCTATTGATCTTAAAGACATAAAAGTTAAAACAACTACAATAACTTGCCAAAAAACTCCTAAAATTAAAGATAAAATAATTAATAACAAACCCTTAAATACTGCTCCAACAGGAACCATGAATGCGAGATTATATACGCCTATAAGTTCTTCAGTAGTTTTGATTTTTTTAATATCAAACTTATTGGAGAGTTGTGGGAATAACCCTGTAACCCATTCCCAAGCATATTCAATTTGATCTAATGGAACTTTCTTTACCATTTTATAAGCTAAATTATTTGATATAATTTGAATTAAATTCATTTAAACTCCTTTCAATTTAGGCAAATGCTACTTGCCTCCCTGTGTTATAATTATTTTGACATTGAAATGTTTTTTGCATTCCTCTATTTAGATTCATTAAAGCTTCAATAGCAACTTTTTCAGGTACATTTAAGTCAATTACTCCATCTGCCTTAGCTACCGCAACAGAGATACGTAATAGCAATTCTGGAGAACATTGTGCTATCTTTTCTACTACTCCTGAACCAGACAATAATCTTCTTTTGCTAATTGTATCTTCTAATTCACAGCAAATAATAGAATCACATCTTAAACCAGGGTATTCCTTACTGCTGATTTCTATATGCGTTGGTAATTTTGCCTTACTGCGACTTGTGATACTTAAAACTTTGGTGTTACTGCTTCGCTCATTTCCTACTGGATTCTGAATTATACAAATCGGGCGATGGCCAGTTACCTCCGAATCAATCCCAATGTCTGAAAAATTACAAAAATATATTCCACCACGATCTATTTTTATATTCCTTATTTGTAATAAATCATTATTTGCATAATTAGAATAACCACAAGCCAAAGTTAAATCCTTAAACGAAACCCTGTTTTGAGAATTATCTGAAACAACTTTAAGAAATGTTATATCAGGGTATGTAGACATTTTAGCTTTAATTACACCCTCCATATAATCCCCACTAACCTTACAATCTGCTGCAAAATTATCAATGGATCTATTTCCTTTGGCAAGCATAACGTAATTCGCCAATTTCTTAAAATCCTTTTTAATATTTTCCTCAGTATTAGATTTTCTAGTAATTAATTTGTTAAACATAATAACACACATCCTTTTAATTTTATAAGATATTTCAATATTCTGTATTTAATAATATAATTATATCTTACAATGGATGTGTATGTCAACATATATTTGATATGTTTGTCATTACATTATTTTATGATTATAGGAGAAGACCGAAGCCTTCTCCTATATGTATTATAGATTATTCAAAGCATTTTAGGGTTTCGGGTTGATATGTCCAGAATGCAGAAGCTAAAACTAAGGAACACGTTGTGGCAATTAATACTAAGCATCCAGCGAGAATAGTATATTTGTTTTTCATTGAATATCACCTCCTTTATCGGTATTATCTACATCATCCATTACGTTGTCTTGCATGGCAAGATTTTCGTATGTCTGTTGAGACCTTCTTTCAGATTTTAGAGTATAATTAACTATTAATAATACCCAAGTTATAGAAATAGTCGGAATAATAAATATTAAAACTGATATAAACAGTTGTTCTAAAAATGACAGGTTAATTAAAATTAAATTTACTCCTATAAGTTTAATCAAATAAATTATTGTAATTACTATACCTATTAGCAAACCAATCATTGACTTTTTTAAGAAACTATTTCTTATAATTATATCAAATAATTTAATTTTTATATCATCTTTTCTTTTAATTAAAAGGTACAATAGTGTGGAATATTCCACTATTCTTGCTGGCAATGCCGATAGAAAATTATAAACAAAATGAGAGTTAATATAAACAATTGTTGTCTTTGTAAGTGAGCAGATCAATGGACAATAAGCACTTTCTAAGATCGCAATAATAACAAATGATAATAAGGTATATGAAAATATTTGTATGTATTTTATCTTATCTTTTATAATGTTATTATTTTTAACTACAACTATAAGTAAGATATATAACACTATCATGCCGAGTATTTGATTATATGGTTTTGGGATATTTATAAATTTTGCTAAATTCACTATAATTGACATTCCTATTGCCGGCAATATAATCCATTTTATGTTTGTTCTCCACATTCTAATATCTAGTAGATCATCTTTTCCCGTACAAATAAGTACCATTGCTACTACAAATAATTCTTCTGGTAAACTTACTAAAAACATATTAAGTAATGAATTTGTTAAACTTTGCATATGTATTACCTCTCTTTATTTTTATTCTTTATCTTAGTATAAGTATATCATACGCAAAGTGTTAAGTCAAGAAATAATTTTATATTTTATTTATTATATGTATTTGATTAGATGCTTTTGTCGAATTATAAATAATTATAAATACAAACGATCTTATTATTATATCACCTGGAGACATCACACACCATCCTAAATCCCATGTGTCGCAGAGTGGTATCATTTTTGTAAATTCATTTCCCATTATATGAAAATCTCCATATTTTAATGCCTCAATAAACATATCATGTTTCGCATATCCAGTTGCCCACGAATTCGAAAAAAATACAGGCATCTTACCAAAATTGGCATTTATAGCTATTGTATTTAACGCACTACCTAACCATACAAGGGGTATTGAACAGAAGAATATTTTCATTATATTATAGTGTACTGACAAAATTAAAAAACAAAATAAATAAGTTCCTTTAAAAATGTTAGCGTATTCAACCAAAGAATAATTACCCTGCCATATCATAGACTCAAGATAGACATATAATAACATCATAAATATAACAGGGTAGATACTCCAATGCTTAAAAATAGGTAATAATTTATATTTATTTTTTATTTTGGCCCACGCAAAAGCAAAACAAATTGTTTCAATCATTCTATAATTTAATCTCTCCTTCTTTATTATGCATACGAAATATTATTTCTTGGTGTAATACCCATTTGTATAAGTAAAGCGTCCTCGATAGCAAACATTTCAGATTTTTCAACTACTCCGATAAATCGTGTTAATCTTTCCTTTGAAATCGTGGTTATTTGTTCTGCAAGAGCAATACTAAGAGTAGCAAGGCATTTTGTTTTAAAAAGTTTTACGTGGGTCGGCAACCACCTTTTCCCTTGTTGTGAAGTCAAAGGACATATTGTAACTGTTGGAGAAAATTTATTTCCCATATTATTTTGCAATATTACAACTGGACGATTAATCATAGCTTGCTCTGATCCAACACCTCCTGGCATACTAGCAAGATAAATATCACCTCTATTAATTTGTCTTTGGACTTTATTTATTACTTGCATATACTATCACCTTACCTTTAATTTACTTCCTTGGTAATAGTATTGCACACAGTTTGTTTTTTATACATTGTCCAACAAAATATTTATTTCTACATTATTTACATTCTAATCACCCCTTCCAACCTTCCAACCCAACCAAACCAAAACACCTCAAATCCCCTTAATATCATTCGGAATCCCAAATTCCCACTTATCACAACCAACTACCGGATAAGTCTTAATTATAAATCCATGTTGCACATTCATTTGCTCTCCAACTCTACAATATTGTAACCTGCCATCTCGCATCCTAGCATTTTTACAAGTCAAACAAGTTTTATTTTTTATATTATAATCACATGCTTTCTCATGGATTTCCATTTCTTCTTTTGGGAGTAGCATTGTACAGAAATCACATTGGAATATTGGTTTCATTAAATATTTTCCTCCTTTCTTTAATATAAAAAGATAAAAGACTTGTTTTAAACTATTTCATACTCGGCCCTTAAATTACTATAAGTTAAAGGTACTGCCGACATATCTTCAAATGCTTTACCATTCTCATCACAATACCAAATAAATCCTGCTCTTTTAGTAATATACCAATGCTCATTTAATGCAAAAGTAGCTTTATATACTTCGTCTTCTTTACAATTTTTAATTACATCTGCTAGATCCATTTATTTCATCTCCTTTCTAAATCCAATGAATCTATTCTTTTAATCTTAATACAATTGTAATCTCTTCACATATTTCTGTGCTTCACTTTTTAGCATAGGAGGCAAACCACAACATGTCAAACTTCCACTTGGAATTTCAGTCAATCCATTATCTCTAATATAATAGAATCCAGCTTCAATTAATTTTTCTAAATCCTTTTGTTTCCCTCTTAGAATTATTTTCTTCTGATCTTTTTGATACCAATTATCAAAGTCTTCATTTCCAGCATTTGAATATTCTACTGCAATTATTGTTGCTACATGTCCAATTTGGGCAGCAACCTTGCCAGCAGACATATTTAATTCCGAATTAACAATAAAATATTCTACTAATTCATCTTCCATATTACATTTCTCCTTCCTATTCCCATGCTTCCACTAAACTTTTACACACTTCATCGTAATTACATAATCTCATATTCAAACCTTTTTCATAGCTCAAATACTCAGTAAGCAAATAATATTTACTAGCCATAAATGTACAATCTTCTATTTTATGACCATTTTCGTTTCGACGCATTAGGCATGTATAATATCCAGAACATCCACAACATTTTAATTTGCATATTTTGCAGTTTGGTATATCTTTCATATGTATTACTTCAACTCTTTTCTAACTATTTGAAATCTGTTTTATTTGAGATATCTAATTATCTAACCAACATTCCCAATCAATACAAACTTCATGATCTTTTATGATACGATCATACATCACGCATATCATTTTATAATCTATTTCTGAATAATAGTTCTTAAAAGACCTTCTGCATGTTGAACAATTAATATCATTTTCGCTACTATATAGTCTAAGACTTTTAATCATAAAATTTTTAAACTCCTTTCCCAGAAAATAACTCTTTTATCCTAGTTCTTCAATTGTATCCCTAGTTGGCCCATAACTTACATATCCTTTATCAACTCCAATCACTTCTAAAACCTTATCAATAAAATCATCTTTACCAGTGTCCAACTTTTTAGAATCCAAAATATAATCTATTTTATCATCAATTTGATCCATACATGATATTCCTAAACTTACATCGTATTTAAACCCTTTATCTTTAATATTCAACAAATCATTAGATATTTCTTCAGATAAACTACTTATATCTAACAAACCATATCTAATTGTTCCCTGATAAGGATTTGGTACATTTGTCAAATCTTCTATTCTTGGATAAATCTTTCCTTCAACTTCATTTGGAAATTGTCCTACTCCATGTCTTGTTAAATATGGTCTGGTAGCGTAAATAATTTCCATATTGTCATAGTTAAGTTTAGATTCTTCTAATATACTAACAACATTTTTTATTCCTGTGTTAGAACGTGTAACATGAGGAAAATATTTATGAGATTGATCAAGTCTAAGTCCTTGTGCTCCCTCAAATATTACTGAATCATATTTTTCAAGGATACTGTTATCAATAATATTTACATTGTCTAATAAGAAATCAATATCATCTAGATAATTCTTCATGATTGAATCATCTTTTAATAAGTCTTGATACATTTTTGGAATTAAAGACACTCCTAAAGATTTTAATCTCATAGGAATATGATACTTCCTAATACTATCAATAGCATGTGCCATTAGGTTTTTATCAAATAAGTTTCCAACAGATATTTTTCCATAATCAAATACTCTATTTCTTTCAATTGTCTCGTTAAATCCAAGACCACAACTTCCATGTCTTATATTCCCTCTGCTTATTTCTACAATTTGATTAATTATCATATCGTAAGGAGTGGTTACTAAACAATTTTTATTCATATATACCTTTGGTTTAGAAAAATTACTTACTATTTCAAACTCTTTTCTAAAAAGGATAGGATTAGCAATAAAGAAAGAACTAAGATAGCTAGGCAGACCAGATAGGGTTCCGGAACAAAAATGACTGAAAGCATGTCTATTGCCATCTGATGTAGTCACTGTATGACTAGCCTGTGATCCTCCGTTAAATCTAACAACAATGCCATCTTTATGTTGAGAAGAGAAATAATCTGTAAACAAACCCTTTCCTTCATCTCCCCAATTTGATCCGATTACTACCTTAATTTCTTTCATTATTGCTTCCTCCTAATAAATTAAAACTTTATCAATCCATTTGAATTAGATACATTCTTGCTTAACGATTCAATAGCTTTGGCTACAACTACGCTTGTCGAACCATCCCAACTAGAAACAACCTTGTCTACTGATTCACCTTCTGCAATTTGAATAGTTGACACAATAACTTCACCTAGTTTTTTATGGTCAGAGAGTCTAATTGCTCTTTGTCCTAGCAATTCCGTCCATTCCTTAACAACTTTAGTTCCACTACGTCTAAAATGGCTACCTTCTTCAACCATAATATGATAAACATCATATTGCCGACTTGCCATAGTCAACAAATCTTCCGCACTTATTTTATCAAATTGAGGTTTATAACCAAATACTCTCTCAATATCCTGTCCTCTTAAATATGGTGTAGGTTGTTCATCTCCAATTGTAAAAATATAACCTTTTTTATTTCTCTTTTCAAAACAATCAATTGAAGTATGCATAGCTGCAAAATACCAAGGTAAAGCATAGGATTCATAACTATTTCCTCCACCGCCACCTTCAAGGTAAATTTTAGTCAATTGTTCTGCAATTCTAATATCTGCTTCAAATTGTGTAACTTGAAGTGGTGATTTATCTCCTGCCTCAA
>Ga0209000_1000463_pt1 | contig 39414 bp, 47 predicted proteins | sample RifGroD2_FD_183998 | JGI IMG/M metagenome (GOLD analysis project Ga0209000, IMG submission 183998) | Groundwater microbial communities from Rifle, Colorado, USA - Groundwater D2 (SPAdes) (version 2) | ecosystem: Environmental > Aquatic > Deep subsurface > Groundwater | place: Rifle, Colorado... | reverse complement strand
CATCTATACCTTCATAAAATTCACTCAAATCACATACTTCTCTACCACAACAATCAATACAATCTATGTCTTGATTCCCACAAGGTGACAATTTTCATATCACATCCTTTCCTCGGCAAAGTCCCCCTCTCTTAAACCTAACAATAACAATACTTTTGATTAAAATTTACCTCTAAATTAGCCAAAATCTGTCCACCCTCTCCACAGCTACAGGATGGCTAAATCTAACCACCCTTTCCACTGGTCTTTTAAACGCAAATTTAAGCCTAAATAAGACACTTAAATTATCTCTACCTAAACTTATACCTTTTAAAAATTATCTCTTAATCTAGCCTTAAAATTTCGCATTTTTACGCATAGCAAAAACTACTATAAACCTACTAATATTAATACTTTATAGACATAATTAAAAATAATTAATTTTTAGCTTATTTCACCACTTACCATCCTTATAATCCTGCATCATTTTATCTTTTTCTTCTTCTGTCATATTGCCATTTAATTTCTTTCTGAATATTTGTAAGTTAAATTTTTCATCTTCATTAATTTCTCTTGTTTCTTGACATTCTACTACTAATTTATCAATATTATTTTTTACTTCTATACAAATTTCTGTTATCTTATCATGTTCTTCCAATATTTTACTATTATCTTTCATCATTGATTGTAAAATATAATTATTAACTAATATACAATTATTGTTAATTAACATGTATACTTCTAATTCTTTTTGCTTTTGATTCAATTTTTCAATTATTTTATCCTTCTTGCCAAATCCAAAATATTCTAATATTTTCATATCATCCTCCTATTAAAAAATCAAATTCTTCTTTTAATTTATTAATAGACTTTTCTATAGTTCCAGGATAAATTTCATTTAAATCTTTTTTCAACATATGAGTAAAATAATATTTAACTGTCCTTTCAAAATCAAAATCAAAATCACGTAAAATTGTAAACATTTCTAATTCTTTATCATTCATATAATGTTTAATTTGATAATATTTTACCATATCTATTTTCTTAGTTTTATTTTCAACTGGTTTAAAATAATCTTCATCAAATACTATTTTTTCTGGTATAATTCCTTGCAATTTTTGAATATGTTTTTTCAACTCAAATTCTTGTTCCTTTATTTCATACTCAGTAAATTCATTAGGATTAAATTTTAAAGTATTAAATAAATGATGTCTAATTGTTTTATCATAATCACAATCAAAATAAACAAACTTTTCTAATAAACCTAAAAAACCCTTTTCACTATCATTTAAATCATTCCTACCTTTTAATTCTTCAATTTTCTTATTAATCATATTAAATTCCTCCTGTTTAAATTTATTGAGAAAGGTGTTACTACTAAGCATATAGCCTTTTGTACGGAATAAACGTGTACACAATCCCTTACACCTTTCTCCTATTCCTTTTAAGAATCAATTTCATATGCTCTAAACCATTATAAAATAATACTTTATTGGATATATTTTTCCACCAATGTGTAAATATATCCAATTTTTTTCAGGTATTATTTAAATGCTTGCAAAAAGTTTTCTTTGTGTCCTTTGTAAAGAGCATTTAATAAATCTAATTTTCTTTGACATTCTTCAAATTCATCACTTAGCAATATTTTTACAACTGTTTCAATTTTAACCTTGTATTTTTTTACTTGATACATTCCATCAGATATAACATCATCAATAGAATTATATTTTTCTTTCTTATCTATTTTACTATACTTTTCCATAAGTTTATATGTTGCTTCAATTGCTTTAATAGAATTTGACATTTTTACAACATTTTCAATAATACCTTTTACTTGTCTATCTTTTGCTTTACTTGTATCTACATCTTTTAAAAGTTTACTATTATTCATAGTGATAGTATTTTTCCATTTTGCATCAGGTAAATTATCCATTGCATCAAACAAATAATCCATAGCTGTATCATAATGTTTAGTAGTTATTTTTTCATTTTGTGATACATATTTAAAGAAATCAGGTTTTTCTTTGCGTAACAATCCACTATCATATAAATATTTAATTTGTTCTGATATATCAATATCATATAACCTCTTAGCACTATCTATAGATATCTCTGACAAAATTGTACAAATATCTATACAATTTAATAACTTATCTAAGTCTTTATTATTTTTATTTTTAATCCTATGCCAATACTCACTTAAAAATAGTGCTCCTAAATTAACTACTGTGCCTATATTGAATTGTGATTTTGCAAGGATATTGTCAATCTTAGCATGGTCACTAGAATTTACTGCATATGGTACAGGAGATTTAGCTACATTATTTACACAAACACGATAATTTGATTCATCACTTTTTATGTAACATTTTCTTGCTAATTCTAATAATTTACAATTGGAAAATAATACTAAATTATCACTATCAAGGTCTTGACCTGATAAGATTCGACAAATAGGGAAGTTTATAGAATTTACATAAATGATATTATCACTCATTACAAAATAATCTTCAATGAATTTAACTTTCTTATTTTTCACTATCAATACATTAGATTGAGCAGTATGTGGATTTCTAAAGCCAACATATTCACAATTAAAATCATGCAATGTAGTATAAATTTCATTATCCTTTAATATCATTTTACTTTCCCATTCCTTAAAATTAAGGATACCTTTTTCAACTGGTAGTTGTCTTATAGCATGATATAATAATTCCTTACCGTTTCCAAGGATTGTACAGTAATCACCATTCAGTCTAATTTTACCTTTTTTAACGTGATTTACATAATTATGAATATCTTTTGTTCTTTTGTTTTTGAATAAATCTAAATTAACTATATTCTTATTCTTCATATATAAATCAACTAACATATTGTTGCAATTTATATTATTTGCATTTTGCTTTAAATATTCAATATATGTATCATCATTATTTTTTAATTCCATTACATATTCACATTCAAAGAAACTTAAATCTTTCATATCACTATATGAGATAGGCATACTGTTTAGCATCTGGTATGAAGTCTGTTGTAAAATATTATCTTCATAATCTCTACCTCTTTTTGATTCTTTATCATATTTAACAACACCAAATTGATTATTTTCTTTTTTAACTTTTTCTTTCCAATGTTTCCACATTTTAGGTTTACTACCTTTTATATCAGAAAATTTTAAGGCTTTCAATGATGCAGGAGTTAATATCATATGTATTTCACTAGCTAACATTGGTTCATTGAACATATTATTTATTTTCCATGTGTCAAAATCAATATCATCAGGACAATTATCTCTAAGAAACTTTTGAATATCACATGCAAAAGCACAACATTTTGCCATATGTTGACGTAATAATTGCATTGTTTTACCTTCTGGAAAATATTCCAATTGTAGCAAACCTTCACCATCAAAAATATCATTTTCCATCATATAGTTATCTACTGGATTACTAACTAACTTACCTTCTTCATCCTTCTCAACTACATTACAATCAATAGGAAATATAGATTTAACATCATCAACAATAAGAATATTATCAGGATTAATTTTAATAAAATAATCTACACTTGAAGAAACTAAACTTTCATAGGCTAATAATGAAGGGAAATCACAATCATCTCTATCATCTAAATTCATTCCTAACCTTGCCCATTTAATCATTTCATATCTCATTGATTCCTTTATAAAAAGTACCTGAGAAGTGCGACTTTTTGCACTACTCCGTTTGTAAACAGTATACCTTACTTTTTTACCTTCAATTTCTAATTCAAATCCATCTACATATAATTTTTCTCTTAAATCGTCAATACTAATACTTTCCCAATCATCTTTACTTTTGAAGAATTCAATTCTAATATCCTCTTTATTTTTCTTTTTTATTGATTTTGCTATGTCTTTTCCTGATTTAATACCTTTCCTGAATTTCACATTTATTATATCATTTGTCATTACTTTATTATATCTTTTGCTATCAAATGTTTTAAGTCCTGTTTCCTTTAATTTTACTAATTCTGAAGAATGAGGAAACATACCAACAAATGAAGTATGTAATTCTTTTTTCTCTGTGACTATTTTACCATTTTCATCAATAATATAATTCTCTCTATTCATATTCTCATATAAATCTGCACCTTCAATAGACATAATATAAACATTATTATTTTTATTTTCTTTTTTCATAATATAATCATCATCCCTTCGTCATTTTATTTTTTATTTAAAATTTTCCACGATACCTTTTGACAATTCTATTTTCATCAATACAACTTTGACACCAATCATCTACATCAGTAACTTCAGTATAGTATTCTTTGCAAATAATACATTTTTTTGCTTCTACTTTTTCTTCTCCCCAAATACTATTAATATCAATTTCATCATTATCCCAAATATCTAATTCATCATTTTGTTCTTGCTTTTGTAAATATTCTTGAGTTATTTTTAAACTTTCAGGAACAATATCATCAGGATTCATTTGTTCTTCTTCTTCTTCATATTGATTAGCACCATATAAATCATTAATACCTTCAACTATTTCTGCATCTTCTTTTTCTATTCTTTTCTTTTTATCCTTTTTGCTTTCTTTATATTGCAATTCTTTATATTTTTCGTTTTCTGCTTTTAATTTTTCAATTTCTTCTTTGAGCAAATTATTTTCTAATTCTTTTTTAGTTAAACCATTAATCTTTTGTTTTGTACTTCTCTTTTGATTAGATTTAGTTTTATCTGTTGGTATTAATCCTTGTGCATCAACTATATATTTTACTTGACTATTAAATGATTTTTCATCCTCATATAAACCAACAAATGTACTACAATAATGTTTATCAGGAGTAAGATAATCATTGCAATATCTAATTAAATTTAAATCATCTTGGAGTATCTTATTATATCTTTGAATACTTTTAGAATCAGTTATTAATGATTTTAATTTACTTTGAGTAATAAATCCAAAATTTGCTTCATTTTGCATTACTCTTCTACAAGCAATATAATATCTAACCAAAGCAAATTTATTTAAACTTACACCTTTTATATGTTCAAATATTTTATCAATATCAATATTATCAATCTGAATAAATTGATTTTTAGGTTTAGTTAATCCAATGTAAAATATAAAATCTATATTTTTAATATCATCAATTGTAATTAAATTATAATAAATATCTCTTAATTCAGTAATATAAAATTCTTCTATGATATAATCTTTTTTATCTTTTATATCTTTATATTTATATTTATATTTTTTACTCATTAAAGATTTAATTGCTTCTTTAATAGTTTTAACTATTGTTCTATCTATTCTGCTATCTTTACGCATATAATCAATTAACATTTTAATAGAACATATACTTCTTGAAGTAGCATTATTAAAATTTCTATGTAATAAAGCAAGTATAGTTAATTCTTCATTACTTATATCCTTACTATCATAACAACTATGTGGTAAAATAATAAAACTTTTTTCTTTTTTCTCTAAATTCTCACTCATAATTATAACCTCCATTTATTTATTATATTTATTTTTTAATTCTAATAACTCATTCAAAGCATTGATAAATTTATCTGATTTAACAAATGAATATCCTGTACCTTTATCATCATTATATTTGTAATATCTAAATCCTAAAAATGATAAAGCATCAGCTAAATATTTTTTATATATCACACGATAATTATTATTATCATCTTTCATAATTATCCTCCTAATTTTATTTATAAATCATAAAATGATTGCTTTAGCAATTATGAATATATCTTTATATTATTTTATTCTTTATACTATTTTATTCTTTATACTATTTAGTTCTTTATACACTCTGGAAGTATACACATTTTGTGTTGTGTAATTTTATTATGCAGTACACATTTTGTGTTATAAAAATTGATTCTCCTATACACATTTTGTGTTATAAAAGTCAAATATGATGATTTTCATATCACATTTTGTGTATAGGAGAATTTAATTTTATTTTGGTGTAATATCCTTTAAATCTTTTTGTAATTGTTCATTGTTCACAAAATAAAATATTAAATATCTCCTATCCCTCCTATCTCTATCAATAGAATATATTCTATGTCCTTTGTCTAATAAATAATTAGCATCATTAAAATTTCTAATTACTTGTGTAGTTTTCATAATACCATCCCTTCTCATTATTAATTTTTACTAGCATACTACTAATCACAATTATATTAACAATTTGTAGTATGCTAGTAAAAAATTTAATTTAAATACAATTGTGATTTTACAAATACCAATTCATTTTCATTGCTAAATTTTTGATGTAATATAATTCTTTGTTCTTGTGATAGCATAGAATACATAAAATCAAATTGTTTTGCATACATACTATCAATTTGTTGTCCATGTTCTATTAGTATACGTTGCCTTTGAAATAATTTTTCAAACATTTTTAATTCTTGTTTAATTTCATCATTATTCTTGATAAGCATTTTTAAATCATTTTTCATTTTTTCATAACTCATAATATCTTCCTCCAATTAGTTTTATAATTTGTTCCCTACTTACTTAGACACATAAATTTTAAAAAAGTTCCATAAAATTATTTTTATTTTTTTTCATACTTCTAAACGTATTGTAACATATTCAAAATTTCATGTCAAGCATTTTTATATTTGTATTTTGTCACTCATATATACTTTTCATAATTAGATATATAAATTTCCATACAACTTTATTGTAACATATTTTTTCCAATTTGTCAATACAATTATTTTTACAATCTTAAAAATCCATCAAAAATATCAAAATTTCCAAAAATTGACACATGCTCTAAACCCTTAATTTATAAGCATTTAGAAAAATGAAAATCATGATAAAATCTCAGTTTCATTCAAACTTTAAACACCAAAACAACCAAGATAATTTTCACTTGGTTGTTTTTTGATTATTAAATTGCATTTCCTAAAAATCCCAATATACATTCGCTACAGATTTCGACTTCATTACTATATCCTGTTGATTCTCTCACACTATAAATTGTATTTGCATAGTCACTAAGATTTAGTGATTTACCACACTTATAGCATGTAGATTTATTTCTAAACATTTGAGCATAATCTATATCAGGTATATCAGGTATATCATCAAGAGTTAATTCAAATTCATTATCACTGACAGCGACAACAGCAACAGCAGGGAATTTATATATTTTTGCCATATTATTTATCTCCATCTATGATTATTTTTGTACCATCATTACAAAGAAAAACAAATTGCCCACCAAAATCATCATCAGGTAAAATATTAATTTCATAATCATTCATATATATCTGTCTAATATCATCTAACTTAATTGCAAATTGATAATCAGTTTCACCAGCTTCTTCATAGAAATGAATCGTATTATCTGCAAAATGAGCAATAGTGGCTGATTCAAAACAAGTTACTACATTTGCATATTTAGTATTCAAGTTGATACCAATACTACAACAATTAAATCTACTTTCAAATACTTCAACAAATTCTTCAGTTGTTAATTTATTCATTTATAATAACCTCCGTTTTTTGGTTTATTTTTCTTGGTATATATTTTCTATGTGTAGAATACCATATATTCATCATATGTGTCAATATGTTTTTTTGTGATTATGATAATTTTTTAAACAAAAAAATAACCTGCTATGTAAATTAGCAAGTTATAAATACATACTTTTCAATTCTTCTTTAATATTATCTAATAAAGGTATTTGAAAATCTATAAGCATATTAACTAATACAGATATAACACCTTGAAATTTTAAATCTTCCGAAGGATGATAAAATTTCACCTGATGCTTATACTCAAATTCAAAAAACTTATATATCTCTATTTTTGTTCTATCTTCTGAAATCATATAGTCACGCAAATCTGATTCAAGAACATAGTAACTTTTCCATACTTTGTGAGATTGAATTTTCTCATCTCTAAGTATTCTTCTAGTTTGTTCTTCTGATTTTTTTATAATTTTTGCAATTTCTGGTACAGTAAAAAATGTTTCAAATTTACTTCTAGTTTCTAATTCTTCTTTGCTAAGATTTATAATATGATATTTCATTTACTATCATCACCTTTTAAAATTTTATTAATATAATAATAATACACTATGTTTTTATATTTGTCAATAAGTATTTTGTGTAGTATTAAAATTTCATTATATCATATTTTGGCGAATTTATGCAATAAAAAAACTACATAAAAATAAATGTAGTTTAATAGAAGGAAGTATATTGTTTATAACAAAAAGTAATGTTAAAATTATTGCTAATTAAATGCAAAAGCCACCTCACTTCCCTGCAAAAGAATTAGGTGACTTTATCCTCAGTAGATGTTTTCATCTACCTGCTTTGCTTTTGTCTTTTTATTATAGCAAAAACAGATAGCTTGTCAATACCTCTACTTTTATTATATATAAAAATTATTTTTGGAGGTATTTACAATGGGACAAGCTATGAAAAAGCTAGAAAATATCTATGAAAATCATAGAAATTCTATAGAAATTCCACACGTATATAATAATCAAGATAATGATGATTATGATTATTTAAAGATTATTAAAGCTAAAAGTAATGCTTTAAAGTTATATTTAACTAGAAACAATATAGAAAACATAGAAGAGGTGAATGATGTGACTTTGCATCTTGTTGAAAAAGTAGAAAACAAATTTCTTTCTATAGAAGAAGCATCTAAATATCTAAATTGTAATCCAAGAACAATAAGAAACCGCATAAATAAAGATGGTATGCCTTATGTTATGGATGGAAATAAGAAATTAGTTTCTATAGAAAACCTTGATTTATGGAAAAATGGTAAGCCTGACAGTATAGAAAATACTATAGAAACTGTGGATAACTCTAATGTAGAAGAATATATTCCTATGCCTATAGAAAATTATGTTACAAAGGATGAATTAAATTCTTATACTTTAGCTTTAAAAGATTTTACCGAAGCTATTAATTTGATTCGTGAAGAGGTGTCGGAAATAAAGACAGCTCAAATTGCAATTCAAGAAGAAAAACTATTAGAACGTATTAAAGAATTAAATGAAAAACTAGAAGAAATAAAACAAAAGAAAATTCCATTCTATAAAAAATGGAAAAAATTACTATTCAAAAATTAATTCTATTATTTTTCGACACGACATAGAATTAAACATACAAAAAAACAGAAGGGAAGTGATACAAATTAGTAGATATAACTTTCATCTTAATGAAGAATATGATAATGATATTATTGAATTTATTAAGAATCATAAGAATCAATCAAGAATAATTAGAGATATGTTACGCCTTGCATATCAAGCTATGAAGTCAATTCCTACACCAATTCCTACACCAAAAACACATACTAAAATTGATACGCAAAAAACACATACGCCTATTGTCCCTGAAAAAAAGAAGCCTCCCAATGATAAAATCAAATGGAAGATTCCTGTCAATTAATATTTTATTTTTCCATAAATTACAATTTAATATTGGTATATTTCTGCCTTTACCCAGCATATATTTTATATTATAAAATAACATTAGATTTTTTCTACTCTCTGGCAGGATAAACACTATCTTGCTTTTTTTATGCTAATAAACACCTAAAATTCTAGCTACTGTATCAATTAAAGCTATTCCTGCTAAAAATAATGGCATGTTCATTACCTCCTGTTGTTTTATTGATGATGTTATTATGCTCCGTACCGATTTAAATTATTCACAAAGAAGGTGTAAATTTATGGATTTTTTAAACCATATTTTTAACTATGGTGAATTAATTTGTGTTTTATCTCTTATCTATTTCATATATAAAAAAATTAAGTAGGAGTGATACAATGAAAAAAATTATAACTTCTACTATATTTATATCATCTATATTTATATTTCCTTCAATGGGATTTTGCTATAATAATGAATTAAGTACAGCTTTTAATAATGGTATTATGCCAATTTTAATAGATATTGGAAAAGTAATATTCTCCTGTTCTGTTGTATATGGAAGTTATTACATTATGAGGAAACAATATGTAGTAGGAATAGACAGTATAAAATGGGCAGCTATAGGATTTATTTCTCTTAGGTTATGTCAAGGATTTACTAATTTAGTTGACAGTATTGCTAATGGATTGAAATTTTAGGAAGTGATAATATGCTAGTTGAAATTAGTGATTATCTTTCAGGAAAAATTTATGATTTAATACTACCTAAATTTTCATTTATTACAATTTTTGATGTTGGTTGTTGTATCTGTCTTTGTGTGACAGTATTATCTTGCTATATGGTCATTATGAATAGAAAGAAATATGCTAATTATCTATATTACTCTTGTATGTTTTATACTATCTTCAGATTAATGTCAGTTATATTTGTCTAGGAGGTGATACCATTTTTTAAAATAGAATCATCTAATTATTCCCACATTCAGATTATACCAGATATTTCAGTTGAAAATGGATTGAAGAATATAAAACTTATTCAGTCCATTTATTCTACTATATATAAAGATTTATTTAGCAGAATTAGTTTTAAAAATGGAAAAATTATTTATACTAAAAAACAATATATTTCTTATTATATAGTATTTACTAATAATAAAATATCTTTTCACATGTGCTTACCTTCCGAAACAATTGATTTTATTTCAAATAGATATATACAAACATTTCCAAACATAACAATATTATCTTCAAATAATCCTTTGGATATTTTAAATTTAAATAGGACAACGCAATTTAACCTTATCCAAAAAGAAGAAAATTTCAAGTCATTGAATTGTGATATGCGAAGCGAAAATCCAATTCCTGCTCTCTTATCTATTTCTAAAGACATTAAAGAAAATGACATTGTTATATTTGAAATTAATTTGTCTACATTGGATGAATTTGCAAAAGAATTATTAGAGAATCAGAAACTAAAATATGTTAAATCTACCAATAAATTTCCTAATAAAACTATCGTAGATAAAATATTTTCTATAATACCAATTACATTAGATGTTATATTTGCAATTTTTGATATACTGTTTTCTATGAAAAATAATGATGATAGTATATCAAAAAAACCATCTTTTTCTAGTTATACTAATCAGAAAATTACTTATGATTTATTTGATGCAATGATTAGAGTATTTGTTCAATCAAATGATTTAGTCAAACAAGAACAAATTGGTAAATCAATTGAAGTTTGTCTTAGAGATATTTCAGGTGATAATGAATTAATGATAGGCAAAAAATTACAACCAAAAAATACTAAAGTAAAATTTAACTATGTTAAAAATATATATTCAGCTAAAGAAATCGCTGTATTCATGCAATTGCCTACTAGATATTATCAACAGGAATATTCAATTATTGAAAGTATTGATACTAAAGAAATGAATTTACCGAAACAATTATTTGAAAATGGAATACCAATTGGTGAAGTAAAGTATAAAGGTGTCGTGAAAACTGCATCTTGGAATATAAAGGATAAAGATGTTACTTCACTTCCATTGGCAATTTTTGGGATGCAAGGTGCAGGGAAAAGTGAATATATAACAAACTATGCTATTTCATGTGTAGAAAATAATCAAAGTCTATTTGTTTTAGATGGGATAAAGAATTGTGAGTTGTCAGAAAATATAATAAATAATTTACCTGAAAATTTTAACAAAATATGTATATTAGATTTTTCTGATACAGATTATATTTTTGGATTAAATTGGGATGAAATTAAGAATAGCAAGATTGACAATAAAAGTAAGATGTATATATCAAATCAGATTACACAACAATTGATATTGTTTCTTGATTCTCTTGTTGATGATAATGTACAAAAATTAAGTCCAAGAATGAAAAGATTTCTTACTTCTGCTGGTTTGCTAGTTTTCAGTTTGCCTAATACTACTATATTAGATGTATTGAATTGCCTTATTGACATTGATAAAAGACATAAATTCATAAAACAATCAAAATTAACTAAGAATAGTAAGATTGTTCAAGACTTAAATATGCTAGATAAAAATGGTGATACGAATATTCCAGATGTGAAAGGTATTATTGATAGGTTAGATTTACTTTTAGGTGATTATCTATTATCAAATTTGTTTTCTATGCAAGCAAATAAAAATATTAATTTTAAATATTTTGCAGAAAATGGATATGTTGTTGTTTGTAAAATGCCACAAGTGAATATGTCAGATAAAACAATTGATAGTATTATGACATTTTTAATTTCAAAGATATGGTTATCTCATTTGACTAAAATAAATAATGATATAATAAGCAATGTAATAATAGATGAAATTCATAGGTATCCTACAGCTAGAAAATTGCTTGACAATATAAGGGAAATGAGAAAATATGGATTAAAATATGTTTTTTCTGCACATAAACCAAGTGATTTTAAAGATTTACTTATAACTCTTAAATCTGCTGGAAGTAGTTATATGTTATTTAATACCAGTAAAGAGAATTTGAAATTGTTTGAGGAAGAATTAAATCCTTTTTCGATTGAAGAATGTATGAATACTAAAAAATATCATGCTAAATGTATTGTAAATTATGATAAGCAATACTGTGTATTTGATGCAAAAATAATACCTCCAATATTAAAGAAAAGTATAGATAGAAGTTACATTTATAAAGAATGTCAGAAAAAATATGGTGTTAAAAATAACTCTTTTTAGGGTTATTTTTTTTATAACTTCTATCATTATTAATCTACTTCACTAAAAATTCCTTCGCTTTTTCAGTAATAATATTTTCTACTTCTTTAACTACTTTTGCTTTTGTATCAGATACTTTTGCTTCAACATAACTTCTTATCATATTTTCATCAATAGGAAGTTTCTTGCTTTTAAAAATTTCTGCAATAGTATTTACAGCACTTTCTTTTTTCATATTATTTGACATATCAGAGAATTCTTGATTAATTGCTTTTATTACATTTTCAATAATAGTTTCTTTTAATTTATTTTGTTCAGTAGAAGTTTGAATATTAATTAAATCTTTCTTACTATTGATAAAAGTAACTATTGCTTTCCCTGCAAATGCTATAAATGCTGAAATTATAGTAGCTACTGCTAATGCTAATTGACTATAAATATCTTCCATAATAACATCTCTCCTATTTTAAATTTATTGTACGTCAAATGATACTCCCATATCTCGTAATTTTTGGAATAGATATTCACATAATTCATAATTCTTTTCTTTTTTAGATTTTTGATGTTCAGTAGTAAATATTTCCATTAAAAATTGTAAAAATACGAATCTTTTTCCAACCATTATATTTAACTTTTTAAATTCTTCTTTTTCTAATTCTTCTACTTTTATATTTTTATTTTCTTTTAGAAAATTTTGATACACTGGTTCAATATTATTAAACATTTTATCTATGAATTCTGTTGATATATTCATATTCATTATTTTATCCTTTCTAATTGTAATACTTGTGAAACTATGTAAGAGTATTCATTTGCCAATTTATGCATAAAATCTTTATCAGTTAATAGGCTAACTTCTTTTTCGTTTGAAATAAACATATCTTCAAACAATATAGCTGGCATTAGTGTTTCTCTGGTTTCTGCAAAATTGCTATATTTTTTACCTCTGTCTGTGATTCCATAACCTTTTAAAAATCCCATAATATGAGTATGTATTTGATTTCTATATATATCAGCAATTTTCCCTTTTGTATTGTTATGAACAAAACTTTCATAGCCATGTGCAGATTTATCTGCTGCTGAATTTTTATGAAAACTTAAATACAAATCAACAGGATTTAATTTGTGAAGTCTATTTGCTATTTCTATTGTTTGGTATAAATCTTCTCTACCTGTTACCTTTGGATTAGTCATTGAAGGTTGAATTAAAATTATTTCACATTCAAAATTTTTTTCCATTATGGATTTAAATTCAATACATAAATCCCAATTAAGATTTTTTTCATATATTTTCCCATTTATTGCTCCAAAATCTACCCCACCATGACCTGGGGCAACTATTATTCTTGCCATGTTTTATTTTCCCCTTCACTATTTTTTTCTTTTAAATTATTAGCTATTGTACCTCCACCTGTTAATCCCAAACCTACACCAAAGTAAAAAATTAAATCTTTAACTGTGTCCAATGGTATTTTTAGGAAACAACTTCCAATGTAAGAAAGTAAACATATTAACATACAAAATGCAAAGAAATAATCCATTTTTGTAAATTCTTTTTTCATAATAATCATCATCCTTTTTTAACTTAAACTATTAATACCTAATACAGAACATAAAGTTATTATTGCTGCTTGAATAAAGAATTTTACAGTTTGATTTTTAATTCCCCAAAATCCTTTGTTGTTTGACTCGCTTTGTTGAATAATATGTTCTAGCATTTTTGTTTCATGTTCTCTTTTCTTATCTGAATCATCCTTAATTAACTTTTCAATGCCATCAAATCTTGTTGTCACTATAGCTTCAAACTTTGCTTGATTTATCATTATTTCTGTCTGATGTTTTTCAATAGATTCAATCCTTATGTTTTGTCTGTCGATTCTTTTGTGAACATCATCAAACTTCTCTTTCACATCTTCAAAATCAAGTGCCAATATCACCACCTCGTCTTTCTTAAAAAATATGGTTGACAATTAGCACACTATTATGTTATAAATACTTAAGGATTAATTATCTAAGCAATAATTTTTCCTAAGAGTAGGGAAGGAGTGTGCATCCTTCCCTAATTCTGCAATTACTTACTTCTCACCTTTTAACTTTTTTACTACTTTTTTGATAACTGCTTTAACTTTTTGACCACCAGTTTTTTTAGCCATGTTTTGTTTCACCTCTTTTCACAACAAAATATAAATATAATAGGAGTGATTTTATGGAATTAAAAAGATTTGAAAGGAAAGTAAAACTAAGAAGAGCATATTATTATACTGCTACTGGATTATTAAGTTTCTTTCCTTTTATATTTTTTACAATTGAAAAAATAAGATTAGATTATTTTATATATTCCATATTGGTAAGTTTTTGTGGATATTTGATGTTTTATTTTTTACCAAAAATAAAAAGTATTAATTATACTAAATATGAAATGGATAACTTCTATAATAAATATTTACATTAATTATTTCCAAGTATTTAATCTTTTCATAGTACGAATAGCAATATCATTACGTTTATTATTTAGTACATCCATTCTTTTTCTTTTTAATTCAGGATTTAATTTTTTATTATTTTGAACATCCCTAATTTGCTTATTAATATTTGAAATTAAATCTGTCTGTGAATTGATAAATGATAGTTTTCCGATGTCTTTAAATGATTCTTTATTAAGTTTTGCTGAATTTTTTGATTTAGTTAATTTATCTTTTAAATCATATAAATCTTGCATACTTTGTCCTGTTGAAGCAGTATTGACTGTGAAAGCATTAATGATTGGTAATTCGGAAACTTTTTTAGCAGGTTTATTTTTCTCTTCTACTACACCTGTAGTTTGTAATCCTTTATCAATTACATCAGTAGCTAATTTTCCTAATCCTGCTGTGTAACCTTGAATAGTATTTTCTATTATTCTTGGTGAACCAAAGTTTTTTATTGGTGTATTTTTAACTATAGGATTAAGTATACCTGCTATCTCTTTTGCTGTTTCAGAAGTATTAATATCAAACTGGTCTTTACTTTGTAACATTTGTTCTCTTTTTGGTATAATATCGCCTTGGCGAAAAAATGAGTAATTAGACATTCCTTCGATAATTGGCATTAAACCTGTTATCATTAAAGAAGGTATTAATTGCATTACAGAATCAATACCAAAATTCTTAAAAGCATTTGGTTGTTTATCAAAATAATGATTTAAAAATTTTTCAGGTATATTTGCAAAAATAATTCCTAAATCAAATGGTTTTGGAATTCTAGCTATTGTATCTGTTCCAGGTATAGGAATAAGCCAGAAGGTTGATTTTAACCAATTGGGAGAATCTGCAATTACTTTCTTTTGTTGTTCATTAGCTAATACTTTTTGTGATAAATATACTGCAACAGTAAAGCCTGTTATAGCTTTAGTTGCTTTACCATAACTTGTATTATTCATTAATTTTAAACCACTTTTAATTCCTGTTACTTGTCCATTTTTTATTTCATTAAATATGAATCTACCATCTTCTGTAAAACTTCTATATGCTCTTGATGAACCTTGAATTGAAGCATTAAAAAATGAAATTACTTTATTTATTTCTTTAGTAATATTTCCAGAACGTGCAAAATCCATAAGGTCTCGACTTCTATACGCAGCCTCTAAGTCACTTACTCCTGCTCTTTTTGCTGCATTAAACTCACCTATCTTAGTTGACAATTCTGTTATCTCACTATAACTTCTAAGTTTATCAAGTAATTTTATATCTAATTCTCTAAATGGGAAAATAAAATAATCTTTTACTGTACCATCATTTGCTAAATCTTTAATACGAGTATCTAATGTATTTGTACCACTTAATTCTCTAATTGCTTGTCTTTGTAAATCTCTATCATAACTTATAATAGAACCATAACCACCATAATTTTCTAAAAATTTATCATATAATCCTTTACCTTTATAAACATTAATATTAAGTTTAGAATTATATAATTTATTTTTTATTGAATTAGGTACAAAAAATGTAAATACATCAGGAATATAATTATTAAGTTTAGTATCTCCACCTTTTCCCAATGCTTCAGAAAATCCAGTATACCAATCCTTAAAAAATTTAAAACCTGATTTAGAAAATACATATGCAGAAAATAAATCTCTTATAGGATTCCTTACAAAAAATGCAGGGTTTAAAGTTGCTCCTGCTCTTAATGTCGAAGCCATTTTTGCAAGATTGCTCATTAATGTATTTGAATGTTCCGCATCTAAATCTTTTAACATTTTGTATAAATCATCTGATACAGATACATAATATTTTTTTACTTCATCTATACGATTTCCAAGGGAATCAAGTACATACTCTTCTCTTCCTGTTGATGGATTATATCTTATTTTATAATCATCTTTATAGTAATATACAGTATTTGGATAACTACTTTCTTTTCCTTTTGGTACTCTTTTTACCTTTCCTGTTTTTTCTAATAAATCAATATAATCAGAACGATTATCAAAATATCTCATAATTTTATTCTTTTCTGTTACAGTAGAAATTTTATGAGTATTTTTAATAATATTTTCTAATGGATTTATTACTTTTCTTCCAGAACCTTTTAAATCATAAATAGCTTTACCAATATTAGCTATAGCATTTGTTTCTATATTATATGCTAAATTATCAACACCTAATTTTTCTCCATCAAACATATCTCTAAACAAAGGTACATAGTTAGGATATTTTTTTATTAATCCTTCATAGGTATCACCTGTTATAATTTCAGCATCACGTAAATTAGTAAGTAATTTTTGATTATATTCAACTAATCTTTGTTGTGCTAAATCCATTTCAGGTGAAGCATATTTATTAATAATTGCATCTGCTTCTGCATCAGTAAAACCTGATTTAATTGGATTTCCATCTTTTCCTAAAGTTTTATTTACATCTTTAACATGTTTTGCTAAACTATATTGTGCTAATTCTTCTACTGTATATCCTGCTTTTTGTACATCATCAATAATAGGTTTTAAACTTTTATTTATAAAATTATTAGCACTTTCTGGTGTTCCTGAAAATAATCTTAATTGTTTATAAAAAGAATTATCAGCATCACTAAGACCATCTCTATCAAAAATTTTATAAAATTCTTTTTGTCTTTTATCTGCTTCTACTCTTGTTATTACTCCATTTTCAAAATCTTTTTCAATATTATTTCTTATTTCATTTGTTAAATCTTTATCTAAATTATATGCAGGTCTGAATTTATCAACAAAATTGGTTAAATAATTATCTACTTTCTGTGACCATGTTTTAGGTTCTTCTGTTTTACTCTCCCATGATATTTTTTCATTAAAACTTTCAGGTGAATTTAATTGTATTGAATCAGGAGCAGGAGGTTTTTTTAAACTTTTCCATTCACCAACACCTTTCAATACTCCACCTAAACCACCAAATAAAGCAGCATCACCTATTGCACTTCCTACAATATCACCAAAATCACCACCAGCAATAGTTTCATCTATAGCACCATATCCAGCACCAGCAATAGCATCCCTTTTCATTGCTTGCCCTACTTTACCAGCAAAAGTTGTAGCAGGTTTTTGTCCAAATTTCTTTAATATTAATTCTGCACCTTTATCTAATTTTGATATAGGTATTAATGAACCTGCTAATTCTCCTACACCTTCAGTTACATTTCCCACAAAACTTTTTGATTCTAAATTTTTCTTTTCTTCTTCTCTTGATTTAATAGCATCATCACCAAGTTTAGAAGTTAAATAATCAAAAAGTTTTTCAGAACCACCAAAAGTTACACCTTCTGCTACAGCATCATTAAATTTTAATGGTAGATTTATTAAATCTTTTCCTACATTCTTACCAAAATTTAATATATCTGAACCTGAAATTTCTGATAAATCAATTGGTTTAGTACTCCAAGGTAAAAATCCTCCTAAGTTTTTATCAAATTTTTGATAACCAGTTAATTCCTTTTTCTTTTTAATAGTAGGTTTAGTAGTATTATTCATAGTAGGAGTAGAATCAACTGTACCAATATCATCAAAAAACCCACCCCCACTATTTAATGATGTATCACCTCCTATATCATCAAAAAAACCTCCACTATTCATTTCATTATTACTATCACCAATATCATCAAAAAATCCCAAAATCTCACCACCTATTTATATTATTCTACACCATAAACATTTTCATCTATATATTTCATTAATGTTGGAATAGCTACACCTGCACGAGCAAAAGTATCTGCTTCACTTTGAATAATTTGTTTAATTTCTTCTGCACTATATTGTTGAGATAATTCATTTATTCTAGCATATGCTTTTGCAGTAGCAGCATTTTTAGCTTGTGTCAATTGAGTACCTTTCATATCAGGTGAATATGATTGATATAAAGGTGCTAATTCTCCAGCTTTTCCTTTAAAGAATTCAGAAGGTTTAACATTTTTACTTTGGAAGAACATATTTACTGCATCCTGTGGATTAATACCTGCCTTTTGTGCTTCTACAATCCATTCAGGGTCAGCTAAAGCAGATTTTACTGCATAGTATCCTGGATTTTGTAATCCATTTTCCATATTCTCATTGTATCTATTATTTATTTTCTCAAAATAATTTGCTACAGCCTGATTCTGTCTTTCTCCTGCTGTTAAATTACTTTGTCCTGCACCAGAAGCACGTAAAGTATCATTGTTTAATTGTCCCTCTTGATACATTCTTTCCCATGTTTTACTGCCATCTGGCATCATACCAGTTAATCCAATATTTTTATACATGATTTCTAAATCTCTCTGGTCTTTTTGATTTTTCAATTCTTGTTCTTGTAAATTTCTTTGCCATGTAGGACTACCATTCCACATTTGAGTCATTCCAGCTTCTGACAATAACCTTTGAAAAGTAGGATTTCCATTCCATTCTTGAGTTAATCCTGCTTCGGCTAATTTATTTGCAAATGCTTGTTGTTCTGCTTGTGTATTCATCTGTCCTTGTTGTGAAAGTAAATTAGCCATATTCATCATGTTAGTTTTATCTTGCTGATAATATTGATTAGAATAGTCCATCTCTTTTTGTGCTCTATCAGCTTCAAGCATAGCATATTCATTGCCTAAACTTGCTATATTGTTTGCAGTTTGATTTGAAATATTAGCTAATTGTCTTGCTTGTTCTGTCTCTATGTTTTTTTGCATAGGCATAAATTTATTTGCTGTATCTTGACGTAAATATTCTGATAATTGTGAATTCTGTAATCCTCTGCCAGTTATATTAGAATTAGTTTGTGATTGTCCTTCACGTTTATTAATTTGTAAATTTGCTCTAGCATCATCATATGCACTTCTAGCACTATCTCTTTGAGCATCAGCAGCCGATTGTAATTCAGCCAGTTTTCCATCTAAAGCATTTAATTTTGGTTGATAAGCTACATTAGCATATTGTTTTGCTTGTGTCTGATATTTTGTTAAATCATTAGGGTCAAATGGCTTTAAAGCGTAACTACCTAATGTATTAGAAAGTTTAGTGAAATCACCATATGCCCTGTCATTTGTTGGGTCAATGTAAAAATCTTTATTTTCTTCAAGATTCATTCCATTAACATTAATTGAACGATTACCAAATTGATTCCTTTCAGGATTCCATTGTACATTACCTACATTTTGTAGTAATTGTCTAATTGGAGCCATTTTGGAAAAATCTACTGCCAAATTTTGCACCTCCCATTTTATATATAAATATAATTTTGAATATATTGATTTGTATTTGCTGAAATTAATCTTTCTGAAACTTGTGTATTTGCTGTAATTGGGACAAATGTTCCAGGATATGACCATATATATAAACAAATATTACTTTTGTTTGTAGCTGACATAAAAGATTTTATTTCATTATCAACAAATGCAAATTTCATATTGTCTATAGTATTGTAAGAATATTGCATACCAAAATCAACATGTTCTGTGTATGTTGAAAAACTTGAATCATATTTTACATATTTTACAGTATTATTATCCCAAAACATACAATATAATTCATTGTTATAAACAAGTAATTCTGAAAATTGAAATCCTGCATATCCTGAAAATCCTCTTTTGACTACTTCTAATCCAGATGAATCATATTGAAAAATATATTTTGAATATGTTGATTGAAAACCATCAAAAATACAATAACAATTTGTTCCATCTGTGTAAATATATTGAGGATTCAATGTGTAAGTATGAAGTGTTGACCTTCTTATTACTGTATTCGTACCAGTGAAACTACTTGTACAATATGAAATATATCCAGAATTGTAACTATAATTTGAATTATCTCGCCACACATAAAGCAAACCATTAGGTGTAGGAATAAATTTCATACGTTCAATAGCACCAGAAAACCCGTCTGTTCTATTATAATAAGTAGTTGTTTCTGTAATCCATGTGAAATTTGCTGTCACATGGTATTTTACATATTCACCACCAGAAGTTGAACATTTTGCATACCACAATTCACGTTTTATAGAATATGTTGCCAATTGATGATAATAAAACCAACCAATGTGTACTCCATTTGAATCTACGTGAAGAGTATGCCAGAATGTATAACTATCATCATCAATTGTGCCACCATACCAACGCAATGATTCTCCTAAAAAGATAGTTGTTAAATTATTAGTTGTTAAAGAATATTTTACCAATGACAAATCTTCTTGATATGTGTCTTGCAAAAAATAAATATTGCCATCATAAAAACTAGCATTAGTCAATGAATCTATTAATGTAAATGTATTTATTTTTTGGAAATCTGTTCCATCTATATTCATATTTGCTATTGTAATTTCAAAATATTCAGTGTAACTACTTTCTGCATGTGAATATTTTGAAATATATACTGAATATATTTTTGAATTGTATTCAAAGGTTAATAAAATATAACCTTGAATATTTTCATAAAGCATACATTCAAATGTTCTTTGTGCAGGATATGTCATTATGATTCAACCTTTCCATTACAAATAGCTGTTATACTTATTTTTCCATATGGGAAATATTCTGGAAGACTTGTCCCCTTTATATACACTCTAACACCATTAAAATTAGTAGATGAATTAAATTTTTGTGCCATTGGTATTATCTTCATATCAGATGATTGATTTACTTCATCACCTATATAACCTTCAGTGTTGTATGCAACTTGAATTTTTGCTGTACAAATTGGTTCAAATTCATATTCATTTACAAAATTAAAATCTATATATTGTTGTGAATATGTTAGCCAACCATATTCTATATATTCACCAGTACCATCATATATAATACCTTGAAAATCATTTATAGAATTAACAAACAATTCAGTTTTCATCTTATTTTCATTAAAAGCATTAATAATATTTTCAGGTTTTTTAATATCTTGATAACTTAATCTTCTTAAAGCTAACTTATCTGCCATATAATCCCTCCTATCTAAATTTTTTAGGAGTAACAATAAAATTCAAATGCACTAATTTATCAATAAAATCAGTAGTATAGAATTTAACTTTCATATTACCACCTTTAGCACGTTTGATTTTTAACTTTTGTGTTGATTGTTCTCCTGCTGGAAAAAATATACTAAATATATCTGTTTCAGGATTATTGTCACCTTGACAAACTACATTTAATGTAAAATCATTTGCTGGTTCTGCTGTAATATATATTCTTTTTAATTTTGATTTTTCTCTTCCTAATTCTAATAAATATTCAAATTCAGTAGAATATTCAGTTACACCAAAATCTGTAATAGCGGTATTATCGAATTTAACTAAATCACCGTTATCTGTACCTACATAAAGAAATCCTTTTTGTAAAAAATTCTCATGGTGAATACATGCACACGTAAATATTTTTTCATATACATCAATATACCATTGTTTTTCTACTGTATCAAAAATGAACACTTTAGTATCTGTTAAATCTGGCATGAATATATAGAATTTTCCATCATGTCCTATTGTAAATATTTTTGTGAATGTTCTTGAATTCAATTCTTCTTCAATTTTTTCACTTATAGAAACTATATCACTACCAGAATAAGCATAAACTTTTAGTTTGTTTGAATCTCTACCAACGTATATAATATAGTTTGCTACTTTTGATGCACAATTCATTCCATAAACAGGATATTTCCCTACAACAGAAGTAGAAAAATTTGTTTCATCATAACCTTCAAGCCGATAAGCACCTCTATTTGTTAATGCTAATCCATGCGTGTCGAATGATACGAATTCTAGTGTAGTTTCATTGATATTTGAAGGGTCGATTTGAAAGGCAGGATTCCAATAATCAATATCTATATATTTTTTTGCATCTGCATCTTCACCGATAACAATATAATCATTAAATTTAATTGTATTTGCAGGAGCATAATTTGGCGACCATCCGAAAACTCTACCTTGATGTGTAGTAACTTTTTCCATTTTTGGTACATCATATGATATTTCAGATAAATTAGTTAATTCTGAAATACCTGTGCCAGCATTAATATTAAACACATAATTGTTTGCACCATTTGAAAGAACTAATTGTGAATCTCTACCTTCTCTAAAAGTTGACCATTGAGTAGAATTTAATTGTGCAGAAGATATAGTATCATCTAATAATGTCCAATTATCTGTTCCATTTTTTAACCATAAATTTGTACCTTCTTGAACCAAAATTCTTGAAGTCATTTGAGGTACACCACAAGAATGTATAGATTTTACAGCATTGTCAAATATTTTTTCTATTAAAATTATATTGCCTTTTCGTGAAGATAATTCACCTTGAAATGTTCTAAAGTTTTTTCCTGTAACAATTTCAGTTGTGTCTTTTATATTAAGATTATTTACTCCTGAAAAAGCAGAAACTGGTATATTTTTTCTCATATTATATCACCCTTATCGCTAGGTTGTTATAATTATCTAATTCATTTATTTGTCTTAATGCTTTTGCTTTTTTATATTCAAATTCTTTCATTAACCTTTGTGCATCTTGAATAACAATTTCATCTGAATTGTCCATGTCTTTGAAACGTGAAGCTAAAAATAATGCTACACATTTATGTAAAAGTTTATGACAATCTATTTCAGCACTTAAAGCAGTTTCAATTTCTGTTTCATCATCTTCATCTACAATTTCAATTTCAGTAGATAATTTAGAATAGTAAATTGAATATGTACCTGTTGCTGATATTTTTATTTTACCATTTCGGATAACATAATCAACATATGATACTTCTCCATTACTATCTTCAAATTCTATTACTCTTATCATATTTGTTGGTATATCATACCATGCAGTTGTATCTGTTACTTCTATTGTAGCAGTATCAAATAATTTTGCATCTTCGCCTAATTCAACTAAACATTCATTAATCCAATAAACTCCATCTAAATATTCTATGTCATCATCTACATGTCGATTTGCAAGTTTAATAATTTGAAGTCCTGTCAAAATTCATACCTCCAATCTTGTATATTAAAAAATAATAGACATATGTAATTTTATTTTACATATGTCTATATAAATTATATTTCTATTTTATTTAACACTCAGGATAATACCAATCTTCAGGCATAGTATCTCTTAATTCTACACCTTCAAAACCAAGCAAATATACTTGGTCATCTTCGGTAAACGGATAACCTACCACACATCTACCTGTTGGTTCATCAATATTTGCAGGAGGTAAACCTAAACTTACTCCTGAAGGCAATATTCCTAAATTAGATATATTTGTATAAATCTCCACACTTGCAAAAACTGCTACCATACTATATCATTATCCCCTTTCCTGCTATAATTTGTTTTAAATAATTATAATTTTTTATTCTTTCTGTATCTGTCAATGCTCTGTTACACATATTTAAGTATGCAATTTCACCATTTAAATAAGCAGAAGATTTTCTTCGTCCGATATTAACTGTACTACTAGTTGGTAATATTGCGTCTGTGAAAACTGTAGGCACACCAGACAAAATACCATTTACAAAATAATAAACATTATTTCTGTCATACATAAATCCTACATGAACATATGTATTTTCAGGTATGCTATTATTTGCTGAAGCACCTCTTGCAACACCGTTTATTACACCAACTACAGATTTATTAGTATAATTCCAATAAATTCCATATTGCATATCAGTTACAGTAGATAAATTCTTTGCGATTATATAACCATTTGCAATTGATGCTTTAAAAATAAATTCAATATAAAATCCATTTTGCAATTGAAAATATTCATTGTTTCCTAATTCTATATAGTCATCAATACCGTCAAATTTAAAACCTTCACCTGTAAAAATTGGGTCTGAACCATCAGAACTTGATGAATTACCTAGTATACCTGCTACACTTGAAGATTTAATATATATTGTTGAATTACCAACAAAATAATTAGAAAATATAACATCACATTGAGTAATAGTTGGTTCGTTTCCTAATCCAAATAATAAAGATAAATCTATAACTAATACTTCTTGAACCTCTATTACTTTTCCTAATGCTGTTGCAGTATCTACATATGTACCAAAAATAGATAAACTTTCTGAAACAGATAACATTGTACGAATACCAGATAATGTATATACTACATCTTGTACAGGATTTGCTTGAAATACTGTTGCTGTTCCTGCACATGCTATTGTTATTGCTTGTGGTGGTGAGGCACTAGTTGATTTTATTTTTGCACGTACATAAATTTTACTATTTATAGATGAAGAAATAGATTGATAAATCTGTGGATAACGTGTTGTGCCTGAACCTGTTATTATTCCTTTATTTGCTGATACAGTAAGTGTACTACCAGCAGGAGTCCAAATACTTGTATCTACAAAATTTCCATTCTGAATAATATTAGTAGCAGTATATTGTTTATTTGAAAACATTCCTGGTAAATTCATCCTAATACTACCATCAAACCAATATTTAAACATTTCATCACATTGTTGGGCAGTTGGTTCGTTTCCTGCACCGAAGAGGGAAGTTAGGTCTATTGCTAATACTTGTTGTACTTCCATTACTTTTCCGTTTGCTGTTGTTGCGTCTACATATTTATGCTCTATAGTTAATAGGTTTGTGGTCGTGATTGATGCTACTCCTACCCCTGAAAGTGTATAAATATTACCGTTAATTGGATTAGAAACTACATATAAACTAACGCCATCATAAAGCCATAAATTAATAGATAAACAAGATGAATTTGTTACTTTACATTTAGTTTTTACGTAATACTTTCTACCTGCTATAAGTGAATTTGTATCAAATCTTTTAAGTGTTGGATATCTGCTAACACCATCTCCCGTAACAATTGCTTTATTATCAGATATTGTCAAGGCACCACCTACACTACTCCACCCACTAGTACTAGGAAAATTCCCACCTTGCACAATATTCGTCACACTCATATTTTCTTGCTTTTGATTCCATAAAGTCTGCAAATCAGTTGTGCGTTGGTATGTTGTTGCGGATGGGGAGAGTTCTAGTTGAGCACCCCAAAGCCAAAAAGTTTTAGATGTATCAATATTTAATAAACCTGTATAAATAGCTAATAATATTGAATTACCATCTGCACTTGCAGTAAATGTTTTCTTTACAGAAATACGCACCCATTGTCCTGCAATTGTTGAAACTATAAGATTTTCTGCTTCTTGCATTGTGCCTGTTCCACGTACCCTGATTGTAAAGTTAAATTGTGTGTCAGCATAAACCCATAATGAAATAGTAAATATTTTTGAAGTTATAGAACCTACAGCAAACGTACAATTTACACTTGAACCAACACCACTTCCAAGAACTTTATCCGCAGTTAATTCACCATTTGGTGCTGTCTTGTCATTTGAAACTATAGTAGTATCTGTCTTTATCCACACACTATTACTAAAATCCTCACTCCACTTCAACAAATTCCTCTGTCGAATTGGAGCATAATGAGCAACTAATCCGTTTTGAATAAGACGTTTTGGTTTTAAAGGAAGTGCCATGATAACACCTCCTAAACTTTCAGAATCAAAGTCAATGTTCTATCTGCTGTTTGATTGACTGCTGAACCTGATGTTCCACTTCTAATTTTTAAATATCTAATAGGTGCTAAAGCCAAAGCATTTACATCAATTGCATTTATTACATTTGCTGTTGCAGTAAGATTACTTCCAGGTTCAGTTACTTCTAAACCATTGGCTTTTATATCTTTATATGTTCCTCCAGAAGTAGAACTACCTTGGAAAGTTAATCCAGCAGCAGTCCATTCAGACGGCATTTCTATTGCTGCTAATTGATAACCTTCGAGGTCTATTTCTGTTGAAAGAGGTGTACCTGAAGTTATAGTAGCAGTTTTTATAGTTGTTCTATTTGTTATATTAGTATTTAATGTTCCTGCTAATAATGCTCTAACTGCTTCTAATTTTGCTTCTGTTGAAAAATCTTTACCATTTAAAGTAGTTAATGCTGTTTCAATACCATCTACATGAGATATGATAGTATCTTGCTTTGCTGAAGTTGATGCACCTGTAGCTAAAGAATTTAAAATTTCATACTTACTACCATTTTCTACATTTATAGTATCTACTCCACCACTAAAAACAATATTTTCAGTTGTTACTTCAACAACACCTGTATTACTTGTACTACATGTAAATTCATCTAAAGCATTAATTTCTGTTGCTACTAATGTTGCAGTATTTTTAGTATCATCTACAGCAAAATTATCTCCACCACCAGAGAAAGTTGCTGATTCTGCCAATGTTAATAAATCTAATCCTGTACCACTTGCAACAGCATCAACTAATAAAGTTTCGCTATTAATTAATGTAGCAATATCACCTGCTGTACTACCATTTTCTGCTAATGTAATAGTTATAGCTTTTTCTACTATAACAAAAGATAATGTGCTTGTACCTGCTACAACTTCTATAGTATAGTCATTTCCATCAATACCATTTTCTACAACTTCTAAATTAACTGTTCCATCTGTACCTGTACCTATACTTGCTATAGCTGCATCTCCAGAATCAGTACCTAATGAAACTACAATTGTAGAATCTGTTAATATAGCTGATAAATCAGAATCAGCAGAATCTCCCTCTACTATTTCAATATCATATACATTTCCAATTACACCTTCATCTATATACGATACTACAATTTCACTTGTACCTTCACCTATCGTTGCTGTAGCTTTTGCACCAGCTAAAGCAGGAGTAAATGTTATAGTATCAGCAGTATTAGAAACAATTGTTTTAAAATATTCTTTATCTTCTGTGGTAAATTTTACTATTGAATTAGCAAACATATTGGTAATAAATTCTTTATTTGTATCTACAATAGTTGTTTTTGTTCCACTTGTGCTAACACCCATTATTGTTTCTACTTTTGCAATACCTGATTCCATGTCTATATATTTTGCTAGTAAATCAAATGTATTCATATCTTACCTCCCTTGCTTAAATTTAAATTTAAAAAATAAAAAGAGAGTATATTTCAACTCTCTTAAATATTTAATTAACCAGTTACACCATAGATAGAAGCATGTTTCTTAGGATTGCGAATTTCCAAACCACATTCAGTAATATACTGTTCTTTGATACCATCTTCATCATTATCTTGAAGATTAGTTTCAAGTTTAGTATCTCTACCTTTTAACGGACGATATTTTACTTCTTTAACATCAAGAACAACACCATTATATGTAGAATCATTTAAAATTCTGTCATAAACAATATTTAAAATACCAAACGGAGAAATGTATTGGAATACAGATAATCCGTATTTCTTTGCTTCTTGATTAATTTGAAGTTTACCTAATGCCCAACCATTGATAACAGAAAGTAATGTAGCATCTGCAAAAAGCATTTTCTCATCATTACCATAAAGAAAAGCATTTTTACATAAATTCTGCTCAAAATTAGCTTGTGTCAATGTACCGTTGGCATTATATATGTTTTCTGTTGCAAAAGATAAAATACCACCTGTTGCTCTAGCTACATAAGTACCAGAAGTATCTAATTTCTTCTGTCCAAAATAAAATGCTCTACCAATATCAATCAAGTGTTGAATACCAGCTTTATTTCTCTGATAAGCTAATTCATCTACTCCACCATAAACAGAAGTAGCTTTAGCAGTACCAGAAATACCAAAAGGTGTTTTGAAGATTTGAGTATAGTTAAATTTATCTTCTACTTCAGTAGTTTTAGCAACTCTAGTACCAGAAAATTCCTGACTAACATTACCAACAATTAATACTACAGCATTATCAGCAATAATAGCAGCCGTAGTAGTGCCATATGCCCTAGTCACAGTAATTTCGTTCACGTTGTCACCATCAGGATTTAATGCAGTTACAATCATATTTTCATTAGTAGCTACAGCATTAACAATATCACCTATTGCAAAAATAGTACCATCATCAAAAATCAATTTTGTTACATCAGCAGCAGCATTGCCAGCCATATTTAATTGTGTTTTTCTACCAACTAAATCATCTTCTAACCAATGAAATTTAGGATTGGTAGCATCTTCCTTCATAGTTTTTACTTGCTTTAAAAGTGAAATAAAAGGTGTTTCAGTCGGAGATAGAGTTGCGATTACGTTACTCATATCTATAATTTGTTTTGCAGTTACAATGTTTGCGGTTGTTAATACTCCATTAATATTTCCCATGTTTAAATATTCCCCCTATAATTTTTATTTTTTATTTTTAAAATATATTTTTTCTACCAGCATTGAATATTCCTTCAATAATCAATTCTTCTGGTGTTTTACTACCATTATTCTGTTTTGATTGTTTCATATTGTTATTTGTATTTACACTTTGCTTACTTTTCATATTTTCAAGTATTTCTTTTTGTGTTTCATTCTTTACTTGTTTTACAAGTTTAGATGTTGACTTAGGATATAATTCTTGGCAAGCCATTTTTAATATACGTTTAGATTCTGATAAATTAGGATTACCTAATTCAAAAGCAATTTCTTTTGCCTTAATAAACATATCAGCTAAACCTTTTTCATCAGAAATTTCAGAATAATCTTTAGATAATTCTTGTAAATTATTTTGCAATTGCATGTCTGCTTTTTCTTGTTGAATTGGTGCTAAAGCCTGTTGTACAAAATATTGAATTACAGATGCAGGGTCTTCAGTCATAGCTTGAAAAATAGCATCTGATACTTCTTGTTGTGATTTAACTGGTTGTTGTTGTTGACTATTATTTTGTTGTTGTGGTTGTCTTGATTGATGAAATGCTTTTTCAAGATTTTTATAACCTTTAACTAAATCATCAACACTTTTAAATTTACCAGCTAATTTTTCATTAGTAGTAGAATTATCTTCTACTTCTACTTCCTCTTCAGTAGAATTATCTTGTTCTTCCTGACCAGTTTCATCATCTTGAAATTGTTGGTCATTATTAACTTCTACTTCAACTTCCTCATTTACACTAGATTGAGAATCACCTGCCATGTCACTAAATACTTCTTGTCCAGTAGGGGAAGTAGTAACATCGGTTATAGGTTCTCCTAATCCTAAAAAACTCATAATATAAACCTCCTATTATTTTTTATATATATTAACTATGTAGTTAATCTTCAGAATCTAAAATAAAATTAATTTGTTCTATAATACTTTTATATGCTTCAAGTTTTGCACGATTAAATATTATATTTTCTAATTTACATGTAGCTAATTCATTCATATAATAATCTTTCATCTGATTAATATATGCTTCCATTAACTTCCATCCATCATTTTCAAGCATATTGGAAATATTATATCTATCTTCTTTACTATATTCCATATAATTACTCCATTCCTATTCAGGTAATAAACCTTGTCCTTCCATAATTGAACGATTTAATCCACCACTTGCATTTGCTGAAAAGTTTTCAGTATTTTGCATACCCATTAATTGATTCATTAAATCTGGTGGTAATTGCATATCATTTTGAGGTAAAGTATTTTCAGGTAAAGTTTGTTCATTAGGTGGTACTGGTACTTGTTGCATTTGTTTTGCTTTTACTTCTTCTTCTGTGGGAATTAATTCTTCAATATTTTGCATATCAAATGCTTGGAAAATAAGTTTCATTAAATATAATTTCTTTTCAGGAAATGCTTGGAATATTGGGTCTGTATTAGATATTTGATATAATTGCAATAATCTTTGTTTATATGCTTCTTTATTAGCTAATGGTTCTACACTTGAACCCATTGCAATACAATCAAATTCCCCTTGTATTTCGTCTGGATTAATATTTACCCAATCATCACCTTTAATATTAGAAATTCTTAATACTCTTTCAGTATCTAAAAATTGTTGATTTAATTGCATCATCTTTCTAGCAATATTAACTAGTAAATCTTTTTCAATAGAAGTAATAATTTCTTTAAATCTAATTGAAGCATTTGAATCTTTAGTCATTGTACCTGTTGCTGTATCTCTGGAAGATGTTCCCATTATCACTGATTGAGCCCCGGTTGCATCCATGATATCCTGTTTCACCGTTTCTTCTTGATTAAACATTTGAGGTGATACATTTTGAACGCCAATTTCTTCTATATCATCCATCTCATTTACAGGAATTAAACCATTTGGACGCCATGTCAAATCTTTTTTACTTATACCTGAACCTTTTTTATATTTAAACATTCTACGATTTGACATAGCAGCATAGTCAATTCGCATATTTCTATATGTGTTTAATTCATCAATTAAAGGTTCAATTCTATCCATAACACCTTTGCCATAAAATTCACCTGGGATTGAGTCATATCTTGACATATCATATGGTTTCTTTTTATGCCAGTATGGATTTTCTTCATCTTTTGCTATATAACTTCTTTCAATAATAATTACATGTCTATTATCTTCCCAATAGTGAATAACTTCATATAAATCATCTTCAGAATTTGGAGAAGAATTATTTATAGCAATTCCTATAGATGCCATTCTTTCTTGTTTAGGTTTATTATATGAATTAGAAGAAGTTATTTTTTTCCAATCAACAACATATATTTCACTATCATGTTTCTTTTGTATTTCTGATTTTGTTTCATATGTGATATGTCCACACCATCTTGCTGTATCAATATCTTCTGCATATGGGTCTACAAAGAAATTTAACAAATCAACAAAATATACATCAGGGTCATCATATAGAATTTCTTTAGTTTTAACAGGTTGATATCTTTGAATTGGTTGTCTAGTAACTTCATCAACAAATGGCTGATTAGTTTCTTCATCAATAATATCAACTAATTGTTTTTTAATTATATTTCTTGTATCATACTTCCATCCTGTATAAGCGATAGTTGTTCCATATATACATAAAGTTTTTAATCCTTCTGCAAACTTAGAACGTAAATTCATTCGCTCATTCATTTGATAATCTAATAAAACTTGATTATTTGTTGCAAAATTGTAGTCGTTAACTTCCCTATCCTTCACTGTGATATAAGGTCTTGCAGAAAATAATGTTTCTACTAACCTCGGCAAAATTGTCGCTACTTGAATATAAGCATACGGAATAGAAATATTGCTAGTAGTTGTTATTTGTTTTTGTGTTGCAGGGTCAATAATAGCATCAACATAGTTATTATACATTTGATAGAATCTTTCCCATTTATCTTTGTAATTATTAACTACATTTTGTTCTGATAATATAATTCTATTCATATATTTATTTAAATTTTTTTGATTAGGTTTTGCTATGATTTAAACCTCCCTTCTAATAGCCTGTCCTTGAATTAACTGGTCTATATTCTTCATAATCATCTATTTCATTTGCTTCATCTGGATTATAGTATTTTTGTGAATCAACATAAGCACATATAGCCAGCGATAGCACTCTATCATCATGTTTTAGAGATTGTGCTTGTGGTTTACCTTTATCATCATAGACAAAAGTAATAAATTCTTCTATTGTTTCTTTGCAATTTATTTTTATTAAATCATCTCTAAACATACGAATAAGATTATCAATAATTAATTTTCTATTGTTTTGCATAGTACGCCAACCATATTCTTGAATAGTTTTATTGCTTACGCTATCAACATTTTCTTTTCGTTTATAGATGTTTTTATAAATTGGTTTAAGTGAGGATAAGAAACTACCACCAGAAGTATTATTTAATTCTGGAACAACTAATGCACGATTGTAAAATCTTGCTAACATTTCAATTTCTTTAGCAAATAAGTCAGGGTCAATATGTCCATGAAATTGTGCAACTTGTTCTTTGTTTTTCCTATTTAAAACATCTGCACATGAATAGTCACCATGTTTTAAACCTTCAGCAGTATCTACAGATATTATGTATTCTTGTCCATCAATAGGAAATTCCCATATAGATAGATAACCTTTTTTACTAGAATTAAATTGTACTCTTTTATTTACTTCAATTATATTACCTTTTTTTAAAGGATTTTTACATTTATTATTTTTGTAATATTCACATTTATTATGATTAAAAACAGGTCTACCAGATGATAAAAATGCTTCATTATCATTTGATGGATATTCTTGTTTAAACTTTTCTTCATCACCATTACAATTATTCTTAATACACCATCTACGCCATTTTAATTGTTCAGGAGATAAATTATATGCTTTTTGAAGCTCAATTTCTTCATCAGTTAATTTTAATACTTCACCTTCATCTAATTCCATTTGATAATCTTTGTGTTCAAACCATGCAAAAAATAAAGGTATAAAATCATTTAATCCTTTTTTGGCATTAGTATATAATTCATAAAAATAATCACCTATACCATTTGCAGTAGATTCAACGATAATTATTGAATTTTTAGAATATGGTACTGATTGTAATAATCCTAACATTGTTTCTTTTGGTGAAGGCATAAAAGCTAATTCAGATACGTGTAAATAGTGAATAGTATTTGAACGTCCTGCACCAGAACCTTTAGCTGTAATCATTCTCATTTTAGAACGTAAACCTGGATTTTCTTGTTTCTCTTTTACTTCTTTTGTTGGATTTTCAAATATTAATTGTTGTGAATTATTTGATTTAACCATAGGACGCATTTCATCAGGTAATTCATCTAAAAACAATTTAGACATATTAAATAAGTTAGTTGTGGATTCTTCTAAGTGTGCTATAATTGTTGTATTAATGTTTTCCTGTGTTGAAGTTAAATGAAATAATTTACCTTCTGTATATGTTGAAGCGCCCTCTTGTCTAGCTTTAAGGATTACTAATCTAACTGGTTTATTTAAACTACGTTGTTTTTCAATTATTTTATCTAATTTAATTTGAATTGAATTTAGTTTAAATTTTTTTAATTCACCTTCTTTAGTGCGTATTTTTAAATTTTTATAAGCATAAAAAGGGAATTCAGTTAATGATTTTTGTATAATATCTGCTTCAGTTAAACCTTTTTTTTGCTCTGATTTAGTTATTTTTAACTTGTGTTGCTCTGATTTTTTAATAGTTATTTTATATGTTCACCTCTTTTTCTTTTCTCTTCTAAGAGATATTCACGTTGCTTTGCTTTACGTTGTTTTTTAGTTGTATGTTTGCTTGTTATTGAATAGTTTAATTCATTTAATAATTTGTCAATTTTACTAGACATTATAGCAACTCCTGTTTATATATTGATTATTTGACATTACACTTAGTGTTAAAAACATAGTAAAATCAATGGTTTAGAGTATATTGGCAATTTTATATATGTACTCTGATAGCCATATATTATATTTGTGGGTGTGGGGGTACGTTTGGGGATACCCCCTTCCGTTATAACGTAATTCCGTAATAACGAAACAACGTAATTTTACCACAATTTTACTAACTTTCCACAATTTTCATTAACATTTATCACACAATTTTAACATACTTTGGGTGTTCAAGTGTCCAAGTATTAGCTATGAAAGTACAATGTGTATTCACAACCCTAGCCTTATGTAACTATAAACTTACCCGTTCAATTATAAGCGAAACTAATTATATACGGAACTTCCGATAATAAATATTATGTAAACTAGAGAACTACCAACAAACCCTTATAGAATCAATGGTACAAGGTTTATAATATAATTTACGCTGTATTATTCGGAACTTATGCTAACAATTATATAAATACTATTATCTCAGCGAAATTCACATAGTATTTCTATAGATAGAATAACATGATAAAACGAAAATTTTATTCAAACTTAATCATCTTCATCATTAACAAAGTATTCAATATCTTCAACTACTTCGCCCATACTTGCCATATATTCTTTATATTCTTGATGTTCTTTTAAATGCTTCTCAATACCGTTATTCACATTAACATTAATATCTTTCTTCTGTGAATACAAACCAATCATTTCAAAATATAACTTTTGATGATTGTAACTACCTTCTTTAGCCTTCTTTTTTAATGAATCTATAATAGGAAACAATTCATCACATAGTAAATCATTAACAGTATTTTTCATAACTTCCATAAATCTTGGTTTTCTAATCATTTCATAGTAATAAGTTCTACTAACATCTGCCAATTTTGCCTTTTCTGTGTGAGTTTTTCCAAAATTATCAGGATTTTGTAAAACTTTCAATAAACGTAACTCAGCAGGAGTCACATTTTCACCGTCTGTTACAGTTAACTTTCCCATCCTTTCACCTACTTTCAAAATACCAAACAAATATCAAACACTTACAAAACCCTTACATATCAATTACTTAGCATTAATTTCTACATCACATAGTATTCAATACTACATATCCTTTAGCATAGTAAAGTGTTAAAATACTGTATCAAAATGATACACTTTTCCCCTAATTTTTACCTAACATTTACCCTATTTTAACGTCAAACTACCATATATGTAGTATGATAAATTTATTCACTTACCTCCACTTTATCAATCCTATTCACCATAAACCAACCATAAGCATCATTTTCCAATACTTCCATACTATCCTTTAAATCAACTACTTCATTTTCTAACTCACTAACTTTATCCTTTAACTTTTTAACTTCATCAAATAATTGATAAACAATTCCACTTAACGCATCACACATATTATTCTTCATCCTCTTCCGATAAATTACCTATTAAAATAACTAAATCATCTTTGAATATTTCTTGTGCTTCAATACTTCCAAAACTTCTTATAATAGTATATACACCATTATTATCTTTATTTTTAATACATATAGCTTCATCTGTTCTTGTAATCTTCAATATATCACCTTTAATATATGTACTTTTTAAAAATTTAACTTTTGTTTCTTCAATACTATAATTATCAATAAATTTATCTCTTGATTTAGTTTCATTAAAATACTTTAATTCATCTTCACACATATCTATACCTTCTCCTTCTCTCTCTCTCCACATTAATCAATCCTCAAACAATTATTCTCACCACATCGAGGACATACACTATCTCTATCATCATCAAAACTTAATAATCCACCATGTTCCTTGACTAATTCAACTAAACTATCTAAATCGTCTGTATCTCCAGAATCATAAATATTACACTTAAAACAATACGCATACATAATAATTCCTCCAATATAAAAAGTAGGCACTAAAAAGCACCTACTTCCATTTTATTCTTATCCTTTATTATAATATATTATATTATCTTTTATATCACTCATATCACTTTCAAATGTAACCTTAATTCTATCATCCAAACTACAATCATAAATTGTTTTAATAAATCCCATTACCTCACTAAAATCAAAATCATCCATCTCAATTTGAAATTTCTTATTATTCATTAAAAAGTACAGCATTTCATCTAATTCACATGTTTCAATAATATCCTTTTTATCAAAAAGTATTTTAAATTGAATCTCTTCATATACACTTCTGATTATTTTAACACTATCACTTACATATACTTCACCATATTTATTATTTCTTCCAAGAAAACATATAGCATCTTCAATATCTTCTATATGAATATCATTATAATTTCTACTGTCATTTAATTCTTTTAACATACACCTTATATTAGGCTTAACTTTTTCCATTAACTTTGTATTATCTTTTATTAATATTGAATTATCTTTCATTAATTCATCATTCTGCTTTTCATAAGCATCCAATAAATCTAATACCTTTTCAATAGGTACTCTCTTGTCAATCTTACTAATAATTTCTTTCAATTTATTATATTCTTTTTCCCATATATCATTATGTTCTTTAAATTTTACAACATCATCAATGATATAATCTATAACACCATCATAAGAACAACTTTTAAATTTATTATCACAAACATATTCTGAACTTTTACAAAATAATCTATGTTCATGTTTTCTTTTAATTTTTTCATATTCATTTAATCTTGCTTTCAACTCTTCAATTTCTTTTTCTAATGCTTGTTTATTATTCTCTAACATATTAATCTTCCATCCTGTTTGATATTTCATAATTATATCTCCCTTTTCTATTTAATTTAAAAATACATAATCCTATTCATTTCACAATAAGCCTTCAATTTATCCTCTGTCCTATACCATTTTTCTTGTTCAATGCAAAAAGGTATAACTTTTATAATACAACCATATGTAATATATAATTTGTTATATCCTTCCATAAAACTAAATGATTCTTTCCAAAACCATATGAAATTCTTAATGAATCTTATAATCATATTTATATTACCTTTCTATTATATATTTCTAACTAAAACACGTTCACCCATTTCATTTATCTCTTCACACAAAGTATCTCTATTAACTAACAATCCAACTGAAGAATAAACATATCTACCATTAATATAATTTCCACATTTTTTCTTCCTAAATCTACCACTATCTTTATTTTCACTAATCCATTGCTGTAACTCCTTCACAGGAATAATATATAAAATATTAACTTTATCAAAAAAATAAAACAAGTAATCAGCTTCAGTATAAATCAAACATCCTTCTGTACCTTTATTATCATTAGAAATAAGTTCCAAGAAAAAATTTCCTGTGTGATAGTAAGTGTCACACTTTATTTCAATACTGACATTCTTCCCTTTATGAAATTGTACAATATAATCAATATCTTTTTTCTGATAATCTCTATCATCTGACACATCAATCACATTTTTAACACTTTCTCTACTCATTAGCCAATCATAAACTATATTTTCACCTTTTTTACCTACCTTTATCGAATCAGCAAAATTATGTTGTATGCTCATTTATTCCTCCCTCTGCAAATAAAAAGAAGCCAACGCAATAGCATCAGCTTCATCTTCACTTACTTCAATTCCATATAATTCTTTAACTTTTAATTGAGTGTTAAATTTTTGTTCTTTACGTTTACGCCCTTTAATACCTAATCCACTTCGCCATTTAGTAGGTTCGATTATAAAAAATTTTAATTCAAATTCATGTAGAATGTTTATAATAGAACCTTGAAGTTGACATAATTGCTTTAATGTTAAAACATTATTTTGATATTGTGTATCCTCAAACAACACTATTTCAGGTTTATGTAGTATGATACTTTGTTTGATTAATTCACTCATTAACTTAATTCTTTTTATGTAGTTTAATTCTTCATTAACTTCTAATTTACCAAATGTAACTAATTCTTTATTATTGAATACTGAATAACCTGTTATTTTTGTTGCTTGGTCATATGAACAAATTTTTATTTTATTTTCCTCCATCCTATTGACATTCTTATATTTTGTGATATACTTACAATGAGATATTATTGACTTTTTGCAAAAAAAACACATAAAAAAACTACTCATTAAAGAGTAGCTATATAAATCCCACATAATATTAAATTTGTACTTAAAAATAATATAAAACTTCTTTTATTTGATTTAATTTCTTCAACCTGCATTTTTATTTTCATCATTTCAGGAGATAAAAAAGGTACATCAAATTTTTTCATATCTAAATGTTTCATTTAATTTTCCTCCGTAATACTATTGCCACGTTCTATAAGAAAATCTTGCACTCTTCTAACTTCTAAAATATCTTCAATAGAGAATATAACTATATCATCCGCAAAAAAATCATATTCAAATATATTTTCATTAATACCTAAGATTCTTGCATCTACACTGTTCTTAGTATAATTCTTAATAATTCCTAAAATATCAGCATCATCCATAATTGAAATTTCTTCTTCAACGAAAAGAGCAGTTTTTAAAGTTTTTTCAACTTCCACCACTTCTTCATCAGTAAGATTAATATTTTTTACCAAATAAACTGTTTCATCTTCAAAAATTCTACCTTCTGGATTGTTTTTATTTAACCAATTTTTCATAATTCATTCTCCTTTTCTCAATTAATTATTTTATTAATCTTATCTTACTACATACTTAAAACAATGTCAACATATATTTTGATAGATTATTATATTTATTTTCTTGATTGAGAAAAAGAAAAAACTACTCTTAGGAGTAGCTTAATATACTTCACTAATTTTAATTTCTATATTATGCAAGTCTACACATGGTCTATATGTTCTAATTCTTCTCAATACGTTGTCTATGTCATTCGCTCTTCTTTTGCTCATGTAAAATTCTAAATTACATTCTGTCACTACAATTTTAACTTTTTCAATTTTCATATTGTCAACCACCTTTTCAATTAGTTTTATTATTTCAATAATAACATTTGAATAATTAGTTGTCAACAATTATTTTTTCTTTTCTATCCAAATCTACTCTTCCATTCATCAATATCAATTCCCATTGTTTCTTTCAATGCTATTTTCAATTCTTCAATAACATCTATACCTTCATAAAATTCACTCAAATCACATACTTCTCTACCACAACAATCAATACAATCTATGTCTTGATTCCCACAAGGTGACAATTTTCATATCACATCCTTTCCTCGGCAAAGTCCCCTCTCTTAAACC
>Ga0209000_1000455_pt1 | contig 40150 bp, 33 predicted proteins | sample RifGroD2_FD_183998 | JGI IMG/M metagenome (GOLD analysis project Ga0209000, IMG submission 183998) | Groundwater microbial communities from Rifle, Colorado, USA - Groundwater D2 (SPAdes) (version 2) | ecosystem: Environmental > Aquatic > Deep subsurface > Groundwater | place: Rifle, Colorado... | reverse complement strand
AAAAGAAATTATTCAGATATAACTTATCTTGAGCATATAAAATACATGCCGCTTAACATACCTGAAATCGTATGCACTCCGAGAAAAGCTTATATTAGTTCAAAAGAAGAAGTTTTGCCGGAAGAAAGTATTGGTAGAGTTTCTGCGGAAGTTATTGCGATTTGTCCTCCGGGAGTTCCTATTCTTGTTCCCGGCGAAAGAATTACTGAAGACCATCTTCCTTTCCTGTCGAAAACTCATTCAATACAGGTTATGAAAGAAGTTTAAAGAATTTTATCCTTTTATGGGGGTTCGGGGGCAAGCCCCTGACAATGTTGACCCTTTGGGATATAGTTTTTCTTTCTTTTGGTTCTGTTTTTTTTCTTTTTGCGTTCAAAAAGAAAGAAAATGAACATGCATTTTAAATGAATGTATTATAAATTAATGCTATATAATTATGCTTAAATTAGAATTAAAAGTTTGAGGATATGTATTTGAAAAACTTAGATGAAATGAATATTTTAGAAAAAATAGATTATATTGTTAATGATTTTCAAGAACCAAAAGATAAATATACTGTTGACTTTTATCTTAACGAAATCATAAAAGTGAATTTTCAAGAATTTGAAAAAGCAGAAGATACCTTTTTAGAGTATAAAAAATTAGCAGGAAATTATGAAAATTATATTCGAACGGCTTTTAATTTAGCTGTTTCTATTGACAATTTAAGAGATTGGTTAAAATTAGAACCTCTTAATTGTCAAAAATACGGATTACAACTTATTTATAATATTGCAAATTCTATTAAACATAAAATTATTGAAAGGAAAAATAAAAATAAATATTTAGATGATGTATATGATTTAAAAGTTATTCCAATGACTCCTTTCTATGGAATAGATAAGCGTTTAGACCATATATTGAGAGTTTCTTGTAAGACAGATAATCTTTTAGTCAAAGAAGCGGCAGATTTTAAGAAAATTGCGGAATCGGCAATAAATGAATTAGAGCAACATATCAAACTTTCTGATTAAAAACACACCCACAATAGCTTTGCCTATATAGATTATATTGCTTTGAAAGCTCTAAACTTTTCTTAAATCCCTCATTTTTCTTGAAATTTTCCTCAAGAAAAAAAATATCGTGCTTTTCAGAAAGCTCTTTGCCGATTTGATTAATAATAGCTGTGTTTTTATGAGGACTGATTGTCAAAGTCGTTGTAAATCCATCAAAATTATTTTCTCTGGCATAAATGGCTGTTTTTTCAAGTCTTAGCCTGAAGCATATTTCGCACCGTCTTCCACCTTCTTTAGAATTTTCGTGTCCTTTGATGGATTCATGCCAAAGTTCAGAAGAATCTTCCTGTATTATTAACGGGTATTTTTTAATATCAGTAAACTTTATAAGCTCATCAAGCCTCCTTTTATATTCATTTTCAGGAAAAATATTAGGATTGTAAAAGAACCCGACAGGGAAAAACTTGTCAGAAATTAGCTTTTCAAAGGAATATGTCGCACAAGGAGCACAACAAGTATGAACAAGAAATTTTTTTCTTTCCATTAATACATATTTCTAAGAACAGTCTCTTTTAACTCGGGATAAGGCATAATTCCCTCGTACTTTTTAATACCTATAATATAAGTCGGAGTGGCAGTAATATTAAAGTTGCGCGCTCTTTCTATGTCAGCTTCAAGTCCTTGTTTGACTTCAGATGAATAAGCATCTTTTTTAAGCTGATCAATGTCAAGATTTATGCTTTTTGCAAGCTCAATAAGCTTGGTTTCAGGCAGACTCTCTTGGTTATCAAATAATAAAGTAATATAATCCCAGTATTTACCTTGCATTTTGGCTGCTCTTACGTAATATATAGCCTTACAGCTATCTTTGTGCGGAGAACCTTGAACAAGAGAATTGCATAACTTATTAAGAGGAAAATCATGATGTTCAACTCTTACGCCTCCAACTTCATTAACCAGCCTGTACATCATAGAATTCGAAATAGAACAATAAGGACACTGAAAATCAGTGTATTCATGTACGACAAGTTTAGCATTCTTTGCACCGAGTACATTTCCATGCGGCTGATAAGTATTTTCTCCGCCCGAAAACATATTTTGTTCTTGTGTATTTGCAGGAGGTGTAAATACTTGCGTGATGTTTACTGTTATAAGTGCTGTCAGCGAAAGTAATCCAACAAAAATTACAATAGAAAGCCATCTTTTATCTGAAATTATACTGATGAAATCTTTAAATGAGTCTTTGTAATGGCTTGAAACAGGCTGTCCTAATTTACTGAATATTAAAAGAAATAAATTTACGCCGTATAAAATATAGCAAAGCAGACATATTTTATGAATAACCATAGAAGAAATTATCCATAAAGCAATGGAATTAATTACAGCAAGAGAGGAAAGTGTAAAAATATAACTTTGAGGATTTTTAAAATTTTTAAAAAATTCAATTTTTGCGAAAGGAAATAAAGCTAAAAACATTACAAATAAATAAAAACATAAACCGTAAAAAGCATTAGGGATTCCTAAAAAACTTGAAAATGCTGTCTGTGCAACCGCATCACAGTCAATAACATCGTTTATTGAACAAAAACTTGATGCTGAATTTGGAACAAAATTTGCATTAAAGTAGATAATACAAAGTTCTATGCTAACCCAAAGCCCTAAAAAAGCTAATAAAAATATAATAAATTTAGGATTTTTAATTTCTATTTTCACGACCGCCCTCACAATTTTTACTTTAAACAAATATTGGTTGAGTATAAATTCCAATTAATATTTTACTTCAATTAATTTATTTTAATCTATAATTTTACAAAACAACATTATAAAAAATAGTTTTTTTATTTTAATAAAAACCAATGTTATAATATAATTTTAGATGAAATAGGTAAAGTTCCCAACAGAAAATTTTTACATTAATTATTTTCTGGATAGGATTACTGTAAATTTAAATTGGATATAATATATGTATGGCTATGTAATATTTACTGATCTTGAAAAATACAGCACGTTAAGAGATGCTGATTTAAAAATTTATTACGACAAGATTATTCCTGTAATTTACCAAAAATTAAAATCTTATAAAGATTCCGCAATTATTTGGAATACCTGGGGCGATGCTATAGTTGCAGCTTATGAAAATGGCGAAAAAGCAATTAATATGGCTTTGGCGTACAGAGATCTTTTTAATGAACTGGATTTCAATGAATTTGGTATAAGAAAATTAAACCCCAGAATTGCAGGTCATTTCGGGGAATTTGAAAAAGTATTTGATCAGGTATCAGGAAAAACCAACATACACGGTACAACTGTAAATCTTGCGGCTAGAATTGAACCTGTTACGCTTCCTAATGAAATTTTTATTTCAAAAGATTTTAAAGATATGGCGTGTGCAGGAATTGAACTGGTAGATAACGTTAGGTTTGACGATATGGGAATAGTGAAACTGGTTAAAAATTCAGGAGAAATGCATCTCTATAGGTTATGCAAAAAAACAGAAGCTCCTATGCAGGCTGTAGGACGAGCGTCTTCTATGAGTAGCGGTTTTTCTGTTGAAAATAAATCAGCTTTTACTCAAAAAAACAGGAGCGGCTTTAAAAAAAATTCGTTTGATTAAAAATATGTAATAAACATGCACCTTTGGAAAAAATTTGATATTATAAAATGTAGTTATATTTTTTAAATATAATAAATATCGTAAAAATATTGTTTGAGAGAATCTTAATTTATGTCATCAGACCCGTATAATAAGAATACAGAACCGGTAAATCACGAAACTATAATAAAAACCGAAAAAGATTCAGAAATTGAATCTACTCATATAATAAAGGAAAAAGCGGTCTGGAGAGCTTTATTTGCAAATATCGGTATTGCGGTAATAAAATTTGTTTGCTGGTATATAAGCAAAAGTTCCGCGATGCTTTCAGAATCAATTCACTCGGCCGCTGATGGAATCAACAGCATTTGTCTGCTGGTAGGGCTAAAAAGAGGAAGTAGGCCAGCTGATAGGTTTCATCCATTTGGATATGGGCTAGAGGCTAATGTATGGGCAATTTTTGCCAGTATATTTATGCTTGTAGGTACTGCCATTTCTTTATATAAAGGCGGTACAAAGCTTTTTATAACACATCACAGCGAAATGCAGCTGCTAAATAACTATCATTTGATTGCTATAACTTTAATCGGCAGTATTTTATTTGAATTATGGGCTGTTGCAAGTGCAAGCAGAGCAGTAATATCTGAAGCCGAAATTAAAGTTAAAAGCCCTGTTGAGGCTTTCTTAAAATCGATTAAATACATAAATCAAATAAAAAGTCCTACTACAAAATTCGTCTGGTACGAAGATACAGCAGCGTTAGCAGGTGTAATAGTTGCTCTTATTGCATTAACAATAGCAAAATTTGGAATAGAAGAACAATTTGCATATATACCTGATGCGATAGCCTCTATAATAATAGGTTTTATGCTTTTAGGGCTCGCTTTTTATCTTCTTCGCTATAACGTCAACTTCCTTACAGGAACTTCCGCAAAGCCTGACATAGAAGCAAACATAAAACACATTGCCGAGATGACAACAGGTGTTTCTCATGTACTTGATTTGAAAACAATGGATATGGGCTCGTCAGGGCTTATCATTAATATGGGAATAGAAGTTGATCCTGAAATTCAGGTTAAAGAAGCGGATGATATTGCTGATAAGCTTGAACTTAAGCTAAAAGAAAAGATTAAAAACGTTTCTCATATTACAATAGAAGTTCAAGCAAGTGATGCAGAAGATGACTGGCAAGATAAGTTTACAAAATTAATCGAAGAAGGTAAAAATATTGAGCTGTTAACTCCAAAAGAAGCTAAGATGCTTTCCAAATTCTTTGATTTTACCAATACTGTTGTTTATGAAATTATGATACCGCGGACCGATGTTAAGTTTATAGATGCAGAAGCTACTGTTGATGAACTTATAGATGTTATTAATTCTTCAGGACATACTAGAATTCCTGTTTATGAAGAAAATATAGATAACATTATAGGAATAGTCAACGCAAAAGATGTTTTAAAAGCCATAAAAAACTGTGAAGACAATAACATGATTAAGATAAAAGACCTTGTAAGAGAAATTACAATTGTTCCCGAGAATAAATCTATAAGCAGTATGCTAAATGAATTTAACTTGAATAAATCACAAATAGCAGCTGTTGTTGATGAACATGGCGGTGTGGCTGGAATTGTAACAGTAGAAGATGTTCTTGAAGAAATCGTAGGCGAAATTTGGGATGAATATGACGTTCAAATTCCTGAAATAATAAGAATTGACGATAAAACAATCAGTGTTTATTCAAAAATGGATATTTATGATTTAAATGAAAGATTTGGTCTTGATCTTCCGACAGAAGATTTTCAGACTATTGGCGGATATATATTCGGATTGCTGGGAAGAGAACCGGAAATCGGCGATGAAGTTGAAGCTAATGATATAAAAATGAAAGTCGAAAACATGGAAGGACATAAAATCGTCAGAGCGATTTTATATAAAGAAGACGGCTTTATAGACCAGTTTGCATCAGAAGAATAAAACAATATAAAAAATCTTTCTTTCTGATAAAATGAATTGATAAAGAAAAATTCTTAGAGAGAAAGAGACTAATTATGGAATTATCAAAGGTTATTAATAAAGAAACAGTTAAGTTTCCTTATATAGATAAAGCTGTTGAGATTTTTAAGCTTGAAAACGGACATACTATAGTATTAGCAAATAAACAAGGCGATCTGGCAAATATAAGCACGTGGGTTAAAACAGGTTCACTAAACGAAGATGATAGTATTACCGGAATTTCTCATTTTCTTGAACATCTGATGTTTAAAGGAACACCTTCTCATCCTGCAGGGGAATTTGACAGATTCCTTGAAGCAAAAGGCGCAATAGTAAATGCGGCTACCTGGAAAGATTATACTTTTTATTATGTAACCTTACCAAGCGGGGAAAATAACCAATATTTAAAAGAAGCCATAGAACTTCATGGAGATATGATGATTAATTCTATAATACCCGAAGAAGAAATTGGTCCTGCTTTTGATATTAAAAATCCTGTAGTAGAGGAAAAAAGGGAAAGAGCAGTTGTTCTTGAAGAAATTAACATGAGAGATGATAATCACTGGACAACGACTTATGATGCGATGAATGAATTGATGTATCAGGTGCATCCGTATAAAAGAGATGTAATAGGCACTGCGGAAGTTATAGCTTCAGTGTCTCGTGAAACCATTATGAACTACTATAAAAAATGGTATACGCCTGATAATATGATAACAATTGCCGTTGGGGACTTCGATACAGAAGAAATCCTCGGTCATATACGAAAAAACTTTGTTTTTGAAGAGGTAAAATCTGCCGGAAAACAGACTTATCCTCAGGAATTAGAACAAAAAAAGCCTAAATATGCTGAAAATACAAAAAAAGATATTAATACAGGATTTCTTTTAATGGGGTTTCATGGTCCAAAACCTGTTAATGTAGCTGAAAATATATCAGCAGACATATTAAGCACGGTTCTTGGCGAAGGCAAAAGTTCTAGACTATATCAGAATCTTATTGAAAAACAGCAGGAGCAGATTTTTAATGTTGCAGGTGCTACACAGTATGAATTTAAAGAAGGAAATGTTTTTCTTATTCAGGCAAATTTTATGCCTGAGAAAAAAGACGAGGCCCTTGAGCTTTTAAAAACAGAATTAAGAAAAATTGTTGACCAGCCAATTTCTGAAAAAGAACTTGAGAAGGCAAAAAAGAAACTTAAAGTAGGATTTGCAGAAGAAGCAGAAACTGTTTCTGAAATTGGAGAAGCCATAGGTCACTGTTTGACAGTTTGTGAAGATATTTCATGCCATACTGATTACCTAAAAACCCTTGATACACTTAATGTTGAGTTTGTTCAAAAAACGGCAAAAAAATATCTAAGCCCAAACAAAGCCACTATTTCCATACTAATACCGGGAGAGTAAAATGAATTCTTTTAATATAGACAAATTATCAAACGGAATAAAAGTCATAACAAGAAAAAACTCTAATACTCCAAGGATTTCGCTTAATTTATTTATGACTTCCGGTACAAAATATGAAAATCTTGCAGGCACGGCTAATCTTGCTAGTAGGCTTCTTTTTCAGGGAACAGAAACAAAAAGCGCGGAAGACCTTGCAAATGAACTTGATTTAAATGCTATAGAAATGAGTATTGAAGCAAAACAGGACTATTTAAGAGCAAGAGCGTTATTTTTGAACGAGGATATTGATGAAGTTCTTGATATTTTTGAAGATATTCTTAAATATTCAACATTTAAAAATAGCGAAAAAGAAGCGAGAAAGTTTGAAGGAGAAATAAAACTGGATCTTGATTCTCCAAAAACACAGGCGTTGGATAACCTTATCAGGAATATTTATCCTGAACATCCTTATGGTTACAGCCATACAAAAATTCTTGAGGACTTAAACAACATAAATATTGACTCAATAAAAGAATTTTATATTAAAAATTCTTTTAATCCTGATAAAATGGTGATTTCTGTTGTTGGAGACATAGAACATGACCAGATAATGAAAGCTTTAAATAACAAATTTGGAAGTATAGAAAGAGTTTCAGAAGAAAAAATTAAAAAAAATATAAGTGAAATAAAAGAAAATAAAACTGTTATTATAGCAAAAGATGATTCAGCTCAAGCACAAATCCTTCAGGGCTGGATTGCTCCAAGTATTTCCGAAAAAGATTATCCTGTAATAGTCCTCCTAAATACAATTTTAGGAGCAGGTGGTCTAAGTTCAAGACTTTTTGTTGAACTTAGAGATAAAAAAGGTCTTGCTTATACAGTAAGAAGCAGCTATGAGCCTATGCAGGATTCAGGACTTTTTACGATTTATATAGGAACAGCTCCTGAAAATATAAAAGTTTGTCTGGAAGGCTTTGAAACAGAAATTAAAAAACTTAAAGATGAGCTTGTTTCAGAAAAAGAGCTTGATGATGCAAAAAATAATTATCTTGGAAAACGAGCTTTCTTCCATGAAACAAATTCCCAGCAGTCTTATTATCTTGGATTTTATGAAGCCATGGGACTTGGTTCTGAGTTTGATGATGTAATAACAGAAAAAATCAAAAAAGTAACCGCACAACAAATTCAGGAAGCAGCGAATAAATATTTTTCAAAAAATTCTGTAATATCTATTCTTGCACCACAAAAATACCTGATTTAAGAGAAGGACTGCGATGTTAAAGCTGAAAAGGGGCTTTGCCGCTTTGGAAGCTTTAGCAAGATAGCTTCTAATTTTGCTGTTCTTTAGCTTTTAAATATTCAGAAAGACTCTTAACTATATCATCAGCTTTTTCTTTAGAGCCAATGAATGCTGCTGCAAATTCGTGACCACCGCCTCCATGTTTTTCGGCAAATTCATCTACGTTGACTCCATTGCCGCGAAGAGAAGCACCAGTGTCCATGCAACCTTTTATTCTATCTTCTTGTTCGTTAATTTTAACGGCAATTTTAACACCTGCAATATTTGGCATGATTATACTCAAAACGTTATCAAGAATGCCTTTAACATCAGCTTTTTCAAGACCATCTTTTTTCAGTGTTTTTGATGTATTGGTATATTTTCCTGTTTTGGCATTTCTTTCTGCTAAAGAATCGTCAATAAGATAAGCAATTTTTCCATCTTTTGAAAATTTAATATTATTAAGCACCTGACCATAAAATTTCAAGGCTTCTTTTGGCATATAATCCATTGTATTACAATAGATTTTTCTGCTATCAATGCCTGTTTTGGTCAATCTTGAGCAATCTTCAAAAACACCATCAGGTTTTTTCATATACCTGAATCCCTGTGTATCACCAATTATTGCCATATATACATTCGTCGCCAATTCTTTATTAAGAGGAACATTCATATGATCTGCAAGTAAAAGCACAGCTTGTGAGGCAGCTGATGCATCTTCGCATACCAGATTAATATCAGCATAATTATTTATATTATCATCATCCGGGTGATGATCGATTTTAATTTTCTTTTTAGCTGAGTCAAATATTTTTGAACCATCTTTCATTAAATCTCTGTTTGCACAGTCAACTGAGATAGCAAGATCATAATTTCTTGCTTTTATCGCCTCAAAATCAGATTTTTTATTAAGACATTCAAAAGATCTGACATCATCTATACATTTAGCTCCATGAGGAGTTCTGCCTACAATAAAAACATCAATCTTTTTATCAGGATATTTGGAGATAATTAAGTTTTTTAAAGCAGCGCTTGAGCCGATAGCATCTTCATCAGGATTTATATGAGTAAAAACGGCTATTTTGTTTGCTTTTTGAATTTCACTTTCAATTGCTGTCATTTTTTCCTGAACTTTAGGAGTAATTAATTCCTGTCCGCTAAAGCTAACAGCTTTTAAATTATTTTTATAATTATTTCCAGCGAAAACATAAGGTTTGTTACAAACATTGGTAAAATTTAAACTCATAAAGGCTTCCTTTGAAAATAATTTACTAGACTACAATTTAATTAACTACTTAGATAAACCCTAAACATAAAAATAATTGCCTATTTTAAGTTTAATTATTAACAATTTATTAAGTTGAAAGACCAATATTATTATTGATGTTAATATTTATGGATATTAATAATATAAATATTTTAGAGAATGCTTTTAAAATAATTTTTGTGGAAAATAATACATAAGATAATAGGAAAAGGAGAATTTTAAATGGATAAGTATGTTTGTACAGTTTGCGGTTATGTTTATGATCCTGCAATAGGTGATCCTGAAAATGGAATTGAGCCGGGAACTTCTTTTGAAGACATTCCTGAAGACTGGGTATGTCCTCTATGCGGAGTTGGCAAAGAATTATTTGAAAAGGAGATATAGAATGACTGTCAGATATGTAAAATCTGATGTTATAGCAGTTGGGGCAATAGATTGGGATAGAAGGCTTTTTGATAAACTCATTCCGCTTCCTCAGGGTACAAGTTATAATTCGTTTTTGATACAGGGAAGCGAAAAAACTGCTCTTATAGATACGGTTTATCCTGCAAAATCTCACGAACTTATAGCCAATTTGAAAAATTTAAACGTTAAAACTCTTGATTATATAATTGCCAACCACGGGGAAATTGACCACTCAGGAACACTTCCACAATTACTGGAAATTTATCCTGAGGCAAAAATAGTAACAAACGCAAAATGCAAAGAAATTTTAATGGCTTCACTGCCTTTAAGTGAAGATAAATTCATTGTTATAGCAGATTTGGAAACAATTTCGCTTGGAAATAAAACACTTTCATTTATTATGGCGCCATGGGTACACTGGCCTGATACTATGTTTACCTATCTTGTAGAAGACAAAATCCTTTTCACGTGTGATTTTACGGGTTCACATCTGGCGACAAGCGATTTATTTGTGAAATCGGAGCACGAAGTTTACGGACCTGCAAAAAGGTATTTTGCTGAAATAATGATGCCTTTCCGTACTCATGTTAAAAAACATCTAACAAAAATAAGTACTTTAGATATTGAAATTATCGCACCAAGCCATGGACCGCTTTATCAGAAGCCTCAATTTATTTTAGATGCTCACAAAGAGTGGGTTTCTGATGAAATTAAAAACGAAGTTGTTATTCCTTATGTTTCTATGTACGAAAATACGGAAAAAATGGTGAGATACCTTACCGATGTTCTTATTTTAAAGGGGATAAAAGTTGTTCCGTTTAATCTTCCCGAGACTGATCTTGGGGAACTTGCGATGGCGCTTGTTGATGCAACGACAATAGTGGTCGGAGCTTCTATGGTATTGTCAGCACCTCATCCTAGCGCGGCTTATGCAGCTTATATAGTAAATGCATTAAGACCCAATGTTAAGTTTGTATCAGCAGTGGGTTCTTATGGTTGGGCAGGAGCTCTTGGAGAGAAAATGGGCGAGCAAATTAAAGCTTTAATGCCTAATATACAAGCAGAAGTTATTCAGCCTGTCTTGGTAAAAGGTCTTCCTCGCGAAGAAACTTATAAAAGGCTGGATATTCTTGCTGAAGAAATTTATAACAAACATCAACTTGTCATGAAATCGGAATCTTAATAATTAATTTTTTAAATGCCCTTTGTGGAAGTTTCGTTATATTTCACCCTGCGTATAAACACATGCGAGCATTTGTTTGAGCCTGCCAAAGCAGGCGAGTTTGCGAGCTTGAACAACAAAAGTCTTTTAACATAAGCAGGGTAGAAATATAGAAACTGCAACTATGGGCAAAGTTTTCTTTTGCTTCGTTTTCTTTACGTTAAAGAAAATGAAGGCAGGTGAAGGGGTGCAGCCCCTTCTCGTAACAAAATAAGTACTTTAATATCAATCCGTTAAGAATTGTAAATATATCTTTATGATTACTAAAGTAAAAATAAACCAAAGCCGATAAATAATATGTGGGCAAAAAGAAAAACTAAGGAGAGCAAATGGCTTTGGGTATTAACACAATTAATCAAAACATATTTGCAAAACCGGCAGAAACTATTTCCGGCGCAGAACTTTCAAAAGTAGCTCAGGAAATTCTTTCAACAAAAGCTTCTACCGTTTCTTCAGCACCTTCAATCTTTAGTGGATTGAACCTAGGAAGAAATCTTGATGTAAGTCTTTTTGGCTCAACAGCTAGCAGCGATACAAATGCAGTCAAACTTGCAGCAACAAACACTGCCGGCTATGACCTTCAACTTTCACAAAAAACACTTTCAGCAGTAAATGCATTAAATTCAAAAGCAGCCAGCGATTCAGTAAATAATATTGCACAGTTCAGAAATGGAATCGTTCATATAAACGCAGAACAGCCCGATTTTACCGGTTTAAAACATCTTTCCGCATTAGCTAATTCTACACAAGTACTTGAAAGTATGAATTTATCTAAAGATAGAAAAGGTTCCAGCCCCTTCTATGTTCCAAGAGACACAAAAAATAAAGTTGAAAAAGAAGAAGGACTGAACCTTGTAGCCTAAAAAAAGAACTCCTTTTCAGGAGTTCTTTTTATTTACAGCAGTTTTACACTTTTAAAGAAATTTTCTGCAACTTTTTGTTTGAAAGTCCCACTTCTATTTAGTGAAATAATAAGTTTATTTTTATTAGTTCCGTCTTTTGAAACAATAGCTATAATTCCCTCATAAGTTTTTTCTGAAGAAAGACTTGAAATTTTTACTTTTATTTGCGCATAAGGAACAGATTGATTAAATGCTTTTAAATTTCCTTTAGGCATAATTTCAAGCTTATTTAGCTTTATGTTTGGAGAAGATGCTTTTAAAGCGTAATCAGTAAGCTTTTGTTTTAGATTGCCTGTCTGGATATCAGTTTTTGAAATATTCATAGTCCATCCAGGATCTATTATTGCCATGTATTGACCTGTTTGAGGATGTTCTGCAACAATAGATGTTACACCTATAACGTTTAATGCTTTTGTTACGTTATAATCTTTAGAAATTTTTGAAAAATCACCGATTTTTTCAGCTCTTTGCATTAATTCTGATTTTGGCGGGTGAAGCTGGTAGCTTACAGTGTTTTTAAGGTAAAACACGCCTACTGCTGCAAGAGCAATAAGAATTATAAAGCCAATAGCCGATGTTAATATAATTTTATAAAATTTCATTATTCGCAAAACCTCAGATTAGGCTGTCTGGCAGCAAGCGTTTCATCAACTCTTGAAACAGGGGTTTTTACCGGTCTTTCAAGTACAAGTTCGGGGTCTTCGTCGATTTCCCTATTTATTTCTTTCATAACTTCAATGAAATTATCAAGAGTTTCTTTTGATTCGGTTTCTGTAGGCTCAATCATCATTGCTTCATGGACAATAAGCGGAAAATAAACCGTAGGGGGATGAATATTGGAATCCATAAGCCTTTTTGCTATGCCCATAGTGTTTACGCCTTTTTCTTTTTGAAGATCGCCTGAAAGCACAAATTCATGCATGCAAATTTTGTCATACGGAAGTTTATAAGTATTTTTAAGCTTTTCTTTAAGATAATTTGCGTTAAGTACAGCATCTTCACTAACCTGTCTGAGTCCTTTTCCTCCCATCATAAGGATATAAGTGTAGGCTCTTACAAGAATTCCGAAATTTCCGTAATATGCTTTAACTTTGCCTATTGTATCTTTTAAGTCATAGTTTAAAAAATATTTTTCACCGTTAAAACATACAACAGGAACAGGAAGAAAGTTAGCCAGATTTTCTGTTACACCTATTGGTCCGGCTCCAGGTCCACCGCCTCCGTGGGGGGTAGAAAAAGTTTTATGCAGGTTAAGATGAACTATATCAAATCCCATAATGCGAGGTTTAGTGATGCCCATGATAGCATTAAGGTTAGCCCCGTCATAATATAAAAGCGCTCCGGCTTCATGGACAAGTTTTGAAATTTCGAGAATATTTTCTTCAAAAAGCCCGAGAGTATTAGGGTTTGTCATCATTATGGCAGCAGTTTCATTGTCGAGAACTCTTTTAAGCTCCTCCACGTCCACAAGTCCGTCAGAGTTTGATTTGATTTCTACTGTATCAAATCCGCACATTTTTGCTGTAGCTGGATTTGTGCCGTGAGCAGAGTCAGGAATAATTACTTTTGTTCTTTTTTCGCCGATTTTTTCAAAATATTTTTTTACAATAAGCATTCCCGCAAATTCACCATGCGCACCCGCAGCCGGTTGCAGTGAAATCGCATTCATTCCGGTAATTTCTTTAAGCTGTTCTTGAAGATTATACATTAATTCCAACGCACCCTGCGCAAATTCTTCATTTTGTTCGGGATGAATATTTGTAAAACCGTCTAAGCCTGCTGTATATTCGTTTATTTTTGGATTATACTTCATTGTGCAGGAGCCAAGCGGGTAAAATACATTATCAATAGAGAAATTTTTCTGCGACAGATTTGTAAAATACCTCATCACGTCAAGTTCCGTTAGTTCCGGCAACTTAATTTTAGCTTTATTTAAGAGGTTTTCAGCAATAAATTTTGATAAATCTTTTTCTGCAACACCCGAAGCAGGAAATTTTACCCCTCTTCTGCCTGTTTTGCTTTTTGTATAAATAACTTCTGCCATATCTCACACCCTTATTTGAATTTCAGGACATAAGTATATTAGCATAAATTTCAATCTGTTTCGTCAAAAATCCGCGGTTCATTCTGCTTATTAAATTTATAAGCAGAAAGGGCTTTTGCGGCTGTATTGGATTTATTTAGTTCTTCTGATAAATAAACTTTTTTTTCCTGAATAAGCTTAAGATTTTCCTGTTCTATATTATTTACCTGTTCAGAAATTTCCTTTAAATCAATTTTTTTAAATTCTTTTTCATTAGAATCTTTTAAAGAAATTAATTTTTGAATAAATATATCTTTTTGGTCAAGGAATTCTTGTAAGTTTTCGTTAAAATTGTCAAAATTTTCTTTAGGAGGAAAATCATTAAGCAATGAATTTATTTGAAAATTTAATTCAAGAATTTTTTCATAAGTGTTTTTTATTTCTTCGTTCATGCTCTTTGAAATGAATCCTCATTTTCATCTTCATCATCATCATCAAGAATATTAACGACGGCTTTTTCCTTGTTTGCGATTCTTATTGCTTCTTCCCATGTTGCTTTCAGGTCTTTTAAATGAACAAGAACTTCATCTACCATTGTAACATCTTTTTTTATATTTGCCTGAACAAGCCTGTAGTGCATGTATTCATATAAATTATAAAGGTTGACAGCTGTTGGTCCGCCAATTTCCATATCAAGCGTGTTCATAAATTCGGAGATGATTTTTTGAGCTCCGAGAATATTATTATGAACTTCCTGAATATTTTTATTTTCAAGTTCTTTTTTTGCTTTGTTTAAAAACTGAATAGCTCCGTCATAAAGCATTATAAGTATTTTTTCAGGACTTGCAGTTTGAATTTGGTTTGTTTGATATTGTTTGAGATATGGATTCATTAATTAATAACCTTTAATAGCCTAACTAATTCTCCCCATTTTTATACTGGTAATTAATTTAAATTAACATAAAATATAAAAATAAATCTATATATATTTATTTTAAACTTTTATGAAATAAATTTCTCCTATATAAAAATTATTTTTTGCTTTTATTTATATTCTTCTGTCAACTAAAATTCCGGAAGCTGTTTTGCTCTTGGCAACAAGGTTTAAGAGATCATTCGGTGAAATTGTTTCAATAATTTTGCCTGTTTCTCTGTCAATAAGCTCTACCATATCGTTTAATTGATTAAAAAATACTTTAAATTTTTTTGTTTTTTTGGATTTATTTACAAATTCCGGAGAATTTTCGTCAAGAAAATCTTCGTCTTTGTTTTCTTCATCATTTGAGTTCTGATTTTTAGTGTCTTGTTTATTTTTACCGTCAGGTTGCACTTTATGGCTTCCATCCAGTTTTTTTACAAAAGTTTGTGCCTGCGTTTTAGCAGACATTTCGGCCTGAATGTTCATTTCAGAAGGAGGCGTTATTTTATATCCCGGTTCGGTATATGATATTCCGTCAAAAGGCATTAGTTTCTAATTCCTCTTTTTTCAAGAATTTCTGGGTAAAAATCTTAAGCGCTCCTTAAGCTTAGCATAGCAAGCAGTAAATTTCTATCAATATGTTGTACGTGCATTTTTATGCTTTTTTTAGGAGCATCATTGATCTCCTTAATAGTTGATTTTTTCAATTTTTCTGCTGAGTCTGCTTCTTCTTTTTCTATTTCTACTTCTACCTCTACCTCATGTCCTTTTTCTTGTGCAGAAGCAAGTTTAATTTCAACAAGGCTGTTTTTGTTTATTCCTTGAGTTATTTTTTCTTTTTTATTAACAAGTTCTTGTTCTTTGTTTTTTATATTATTTAGTATGTCGTCAAGTTTTTTAATAGATTCTTCTTTTTGTTCTGGTGTATTTGTTTTGAGGTCTTTAATATCAGGAATTTGCATTTCTTTAAGAGAAATGCTTTTTTTTGTTTTATTTTCTGACTCTTCAATTAATTTTGTTTCATTAAAAGAAGTTTCTTTGGCAACTTTATTAATTTTTTCGTAGTTTTCATTAATTTTTTTTCTGGAACTATCTTCAGAGTCTTTTGATTCGATAGATTTTTTAATATCTGTAACGTAAGAAGATAGTTTGTTAAGAGCTTCAGTTGTGATATCAATGACCGTGGATTTTTCTTGAACACTTTCAAATGTTGTTTTAGCCAAATCCTGTTTTTGTTGTGTTGCTTCAAACACGTCATTAACTTCAGGCTCTTTTGGGGTAGAGTCTGAAGTCTTATTATCGGCTGATTTATCAACCTTTCGTGTCTCTTCAGCGAGCTTTGTCTGTATGGCAGCGTCTATTCCATAAGACATGCCTAAGTCATCCATGGCAAACGACATTGATTTCACTCCAACAACCATTAACTAACTTTAAAATTAATGAAAAATATGCATATTAGGACAAACCTATAAACCTTATATGCCCATTTTTTAAAATTGTAAACATGTTTTTGATAGATAGTTAATAACATTTTACATGTTGTAATGGCAATCTTCAGCGTTTTGTTTACAGAAACCCCAGCAGGTCTTAGTTTTTTAGTTTTTAACTTTTCTACATCATTCTTAATATTTTCAAGTTATTGATAGGAAATTTTTCCGAGAATTTTTTTGTGTTTGGCACCTGTACAGGAAGGTATGTTATTCGGAATTTTGTAAAAAGTTGTATAAGCTAACAAGGCAAAAGCAAGTGCTTCCTTAAATTTGTCAGAGATTCCAAAATCTTTATGGCTGAGTATTTTTGTGGAATCGCAAAAATCTTTCTTCAACATTTTTATCAATTCAGGATTATATGCGCCGCCTCCGCCTAAAATAAGTTCATCTATTTTGGTTTTTGGAAAAACAAACTGATCATAGGCATTAAAAATGGTCTTTGCTGTTAAAGCGGTTATTGTAGCCATTATGTTATAAGGATTTTTAGGGGCTTTTAAAAGCATTTTCTCTATATATTCAGGAGAAAACAATTCCCTTCCCGTTGTTTTTGGGGGAGTCTTGCTGTAATATTTTTCTTCCAGCAAGTAAATAAGCCATTTTTCGTCAATTCCTCCTTGTTCTGCAAGCAATCCGTCTTTATCATATTCCTGATTAAAGAATTTTTTCGCGCAGTAGTCAATCATAACATTACCCGGTCCCGTATCGAATGCAAATGTGTCCATTTCTGGGTTTACTACAGTAACATTTGCCATTCCTCCAATATTTTGAATTGCTCTGGTTACTGTCGAAGATTTAAATATAATTTCATCTGCAAAGCATACGAGAGGCGCTCCTTGCCCTCCGGCTGCAATATCTGCAGGTCTGAAATCAGAAATGGTCGTTATTCCTGTTCTTTCTGCTATAATGGCAGATTCCCCGATTTGTAGAGTGCTTTTTTTATTAAGTCCGTTTATGTATTCATCTACCGGTTTATGATAAACAGTTTGACCGTGAGAACCTATTAAATCAACTTCTTTAGGTGTAATTCCTGCTTTTTTTGTTAATTCCAGTGCAGCCTGCGCAAAATATTCTCCAATAATAAAATTCATCCAGCAAATTTCTTCGAGGGATGCTTTATTTTCAAAAATTTTAAAAATATTTTGTCTTATATTTTCGGGATAATCCCATACAAGAGAGTCTATTATTTCAAAAGAAAGATCAGGATTGATTTTAGCAAGACATGCATCAATTCCGTCGACAGAAGTTCCTGACATCAAACCTATTATAATTTTAGGTTTAACTATTTCTGTCATTATTCCAGCATGTTTTCAATAACGCTTGTTTCGGCTTTATCAGCTTTTTCTAATGCAACATAAGTCAAATATGCGCCAAGTGCGATTGCTTTCGGGTCTAAACTTGTCTGTTGGGCTGACTCTATTATTAGAGCATTAACTTCAGGGTTTTCTTCCTTGATGTAATGGATCATTTTTTTTCTCCAATCTGCTACATCAGGAAGCGTTTCCGCCAGCAGTGATTCTTTAATATCTTCTGTAATTAAAGGAAGCAATTTATCTCACACCTCTTTTTATTTTTAATACCTATTATGCCGAAAACAAATTTAATTTGAGTATATAAATTTAATTATATTAGCAATATTTATAATTGTAACACTTATTAAGATTTTTAATATAATTTTAATATAAATTTGGTTTGGTAAACAAAAAAATTTCTTATTTAAGTGACTGCTTGTTTTTTCTTGATTTCTAAAGCTGCGTCATAAGCGAGAATATAAGCGCTGCAAGCTTTATAATTTTTCATATACCAGGCACAGTTTTCTTCCAGACAAAGTTGTGTAACCTCTTTCCCTGCACTCATTAAAGGGCAAACCTGAACACTACTCATTAATTCTCTCCTAGGTCTTTTTTGTGATAATTTTTATTTTATCAGGTTTTTTCTTTTAAGACTTAGACGATTTAAAGGATTTTTTGTATAAAGTTATTTTATTAAAACTTATCTTCTGAAGTGGTTTCTTTTACTTCATCCATTTCTTGCATGAGTTCTTTTATTTCGTCATCTTTCATTTCTTCATTAGAAGTATGAATTTTTATGGAGATGCTGTTTCTGAATGTAAGATAAACAAATAATATAACAATAGTCCACAAAAGAGATGCTTGGAAGTAATTTATTATAGGTCCCTGAAGTCTGTTTGCAATTATTTCGTTCCATCCTGCCATAACAGCCCACACGGGAAATAATATAAATCCGCAAAATAGGCATGTTGAAATAAATCCCAGTAATAATAATCCTGATAAACCGTGTATTTGAAATACTTTAAAATTTTTATTCATATTTTAAAAAAATACCTCTAGGAAATTAATTTTAAAAATTCATTTTCATTTAAGATTGTAACATTTAATTTCAAAGCTTTCTCATATTTTGAACCGGGATTTTCTCCAACAACCACATAGGAAGTTTTAGCACTTACGCTACCGGTAATTTTACCACCAAGCTTTTTAATTATATCAGCTGCCTTATTTCTTTCCATAGATTCTAAAGTTCCGGTTAATACGAAAATTTTACCTGCTAGGGGCTGTTCTCCGATTGTTTTTTGTTTTTCTTCTTCAAGTTTTACTCCAAAATTTTCAAGTTTTTTTAGCATGGAAAGAACATTTTGATTTTCAAAATACTTTACAATACTTTGTGCTGTTTTCTCACCAATGCCGTCGATGGAAGAAAGTTCTTCAACAGAAGCTGATTTTAGCTGTTCAATAGAATTAAAATTCTGGCTTACTATTTCAGCAGTTTCTTTTCCGACGTATTTTATACCGAGAGCATTTATCAAATTGGCAAGAGGTCTAATTTTGCTTGAATTAATCGCGTTTATGATATTTAGTGCGGATTTTTCAGCAAGTCTATCGAGTGAAAGAACATCTTCCATTGTCAATCCGTATAAATCAGCAGGATCTTTTATGAGTTCTTTTTCAATAAACTGTGCAACAAGAGAATCTCCCACTCCGTCAATATCCATAGCACCTCTGCTTACCCAGTATTCGAGCCATCCCTGAAGCTGTGCTTTGCATCCGGCAAGGTTGGAGCAATAAGTAATTACTTCGCCTTCTTTTCTTTCAAGCTTTGCGCCGCATGAAGGGCATGTTTCAGGATATTTGAAAGGCTGACTTAAAGCCCATCTTTGAGAAATATCAACTCCTATTATCTTGGGGATGATTTCAGCTGCTTTTTTAACCCAGACTTTGTCGCCTATTCTTACGTCAAGTCGTTCTATTTCATCGGCATTGTGAAGGCTTGCTCTTGAAACAGTTGTTCCTGCAAGTTTAATAGGCTGAAGGATAGCCACCGGTGTGATTGCTCCAGTTCTTCCCGTATTTATTTCTATATCTAAAAGCGTTGTAATCACTTCTTCCGGAGGAAATTTATAAGCTGTAGCCCATCTCGGAGCTCTTGAAGTAAATCCAAGTTCTTCCTGTTTGCGAATATCATTAACTTTTATAACAACTCCGTCCGTTGCATAATCAAGTTCAAATCTTTTTTCCTGCCATTCGTTGCAAAAATCTATAACTTCTTGAATATTTTTACATAATCTGCTTTGTGGGTTGGTTTTAAAGCCAAGTTTCTTGAATAATTCAAGAGTATCTTTATGGGTTGTTGGATTACTGTTTCCTTCTATAATTCCTGCATAAACAAAAATATCAAGATCTCTTTCGCTGGTAATTTTAGAATCAAGTTGTCTTACGGATCCGCTTCCTGCATTTCTAGGGTTTGCAAATTCCTGTTCGCCTGTTTGTCTGCGTTTTTCGTTAAGTTTTTCAAACGAAGAAACCGGCATGAACACTTCTCCGCGGGCTTCTATAAATTCGGGAATTTCTGCAACTTCTCCCGAATAAAGTTTTAGAGGAATAGTTTTTATTGTTTTCAGATTTACTGTTATATCTTCTCCGGTTTTACCGTCACCACGAGTTGCTCCTCTTGTAAAAATGCCTTTTTCATAACTTAAAGAAATTGCAAGTCCGTCAATTTTTAATTCGCAGAAAAGTTCTATAGCTTCTTCGTTAGGAAAAACTTTTTGTATACGGTTGTACCAGTCTGTTAAGTCTTCCTGTGAATATGCATTATCAAGGCTAAAAAGTCTGTATTTGTGTTTAACCTGCTCAAATTTTTCTGACGGAACTTCGCCGACTCTTTGGGTAGGACTATCTGAGGTTATAAGTTCGGGATATAAATATTCCAGCTCTTTTAATTCGTTAAAAAGTCTGTCATATTCGCTGTCAGGAATTTCAGGGGTGTCTTTTGCATAATAAAGATAGTTGTGATAATTGATTTTATCCCGCAAATCCTTTATTTTTTCTTCAATTTCCTGTTTGTTTAAATCCTGCAAACTCATGCCGAATCTCATCCTCACATTTGATATGTGAAGATTTTACTATAAAAATTAGTTCAGGATTAATTTAAATAAATTATGCTTTAACGTCCATTTGTTTTAAGTCACCAAATTTTGTTAATATATCAAGTTCTTGTCCTGATTTACCTTTAGCAGTAATACTGCCATCATTAGTGTCCACCAGAAGTGTTTTTAGTTGATTAATATTTTCATATCTTGTTTTACCATCTAAATGTGAATGAGTATAAACAGGAACAAAAACATTTGAGCCCATAATGATTGGTGATACTGACATAATTTTATCTCCTTTTTATTTTTTTTAAATTATTTACTTCTATTTATACAAAAACCATAAAAACAAAAATTGCTTTTTGAGTTTATGGAAAAAATTTATATCTCGCCAGAATTTAAATCCTAATAGGTTTTTCAGGAGTTATAAATTTATTTAATATTTCTTAATATCCACTAATATTAATTACGGAATTTCCTTTGCTTATGTGCGTTAAGGGGCTGTTGCCTTCTATAAAACCAGTATAGCAGTTTGTACAAAATGAAATAATAATTGAATTTATTACAACTCCAACCGCGATTATTGAAAAAATTTTGTTATCCATCCCCAATTTTGCTCCCGAAATATTTTTGTTATAATCTGGATACTACTCTTTTTTCAGTCACATTAAAATTAAACATGCCGACCTTTTAAAAAAATAAGTGAGCTAGTTAATGTATATTTCTCAAGCTATAAACAAAATAATTCAGCATGAACCAATTTTATTCACTACTCCGGGGCATTCCGGCGGAAAAGGTGTGTTGCCTGAATACAAAGAAATTGTCGGTAAAAAAATATTTAAAGCTGACCTTTCTGAGCTTGAAGGTTTGGATAATCTTCAAAACCCTTCCGGTATAATAAAAAATGCTCTTGTAAGGGCAAGTGAAATTTATGGAACTAAAAATACGTTTTATCTTGTTAACGGGTCGACTTCCGGCATAATTGCTCTGATGCTGGCTACTGTAAGTCGCGGTGGCGAGGTTTTGATTTCAAGAAACGCTCATAAATCTGTTATAAACGCCCTTGTTTTATCAGGTGCCCAACCTGTATGGGTAAATCCTGAGTGGGAGACAAACTGGAATATTCCGTCATGTGTAAATCCTGAAAAAATCAGGCAAAAACTTGATAAAAATCCTGATATAAAAGCTGTATGGATTACAAGTCCTACTTATGAGGGTGTGGTTTCTGACATAGAAGCAATATCGAAAATTTGTAAAGAAAAAGAAGTTCTTTTGATTGTAGATGAAGCACACGGAGCGTTATGGAATTTCTCTGAAAAATTGCCCGTGTCGTCGATTCATTTGGGTGCGGATGCATGTGTCCAGTCTTTGCATAAGACGGGCTCTTGTCTTACGCAGGGAGCAGTTCTTCATTTGAGCCATAATTCAGGAGTTAATCTCGAAAAATTAACACAGTGTCTTAATATTGTTAATACAACTTCGCCGTCTTATTTGATTTTATCAAGCATAGAGGCTTCTATAGAATATTTAAATTCCACTGAAGGGCGGCAAAATCTTGATGGATTGATTAATAATATAGAAGAAATAAAGTTTTTTACTAATATGAATATAGGTATCAGCTTTCTGGAAAGCAATGAAAACTGTCAGCACGATCCTACAAAGCTTTTTATGGGATTGAATAATATATCAGGATATGATCTTTCTGATGTTTTATTTAAGAAATTCAACATAGAAGTTGAACTTGATAATAGCAAGGGTATTCTTGTTCTTACAGGTATTGGTACAACTCGAAAAAAACTTGAAAAGTTTGCTTTCTCTTTGATAAAAGCTGAAAAAATGTTGCAAAAATCTCAAAATGAACCAGCTTTAACACCTTTTATAGAAGCTGAAGTTGTTTATTCTCCAGCCGATGCTTTCTATAAAAAGTCTAAAAAGATTGAGGTTTCGAGGGCAGTTGGACTTGTTGCAAAAGAAACAATCGTTAATTATCCTCCCGGAATTCCTCTGATTATTGCAGGAGAGATAATCAAGTCGGAACATCTTGAGTTTTTTGGTGATAGGAAAGAAATTGATGTTATTCTTGACTAGTTAGTAGTTTTGGCTAATATGGTATACTGGGATATAATTAAAATTATACAGGCTTAATGGAGTTAATTTTATGATTGAAATGCAGGTAATGGGAATAGCTATAGATACTAAGTCAGGGTCTCCCATTGTTGTTCTTAACGATATAGAAAAGCGAAGAGCTCTTCCTATATGGATAGGACAGGCTGAAGCCAGCGCAATTATAAGACAGCTCGAAAATATCAAAACTCCAAGACCAATGACGCACGATTTGATATGCAATTTACTGGATTTATCCTCTTTTATTGTAGAAAAAATAGAAATAAACGACTATAATGATACGACTTATTATGCGACCATTTTTGTTAAGGGAAAAGGCGGTGAAAAGTATGAAATTGACGCAAGACCGTCTGATGCTATAACTATAGCTTTAAAAAACAAATCCCCGATATTTGTAACGCCTAATGTTGTATTGGATGGAACAATTTCTACAGACGAAGAACGCGATGAGCAGGAGTCTGAAGAATTTAAAAAGTTTGTAAATGATATCAAACCTTCTGATTTTAAGAATCTTTTAGAGAATTTTGAAAAACCTGAAGGGTTTAATGAAGAAAATAGTTAGAGGAGAATTTTATGTATATTGATGCAAAATTTCTTGAATTAATAATAACGGGCGTATGGATAACTATTGGTAGTTTATTGTTAATTATAAATATTTTTATGCAAAAGGCTCTTTTAAAAATTATTGGCATAGCTTGTTTAGTTACAAGCATTTCTGTCTTTATAATTAAAAAATTATTCTCTTTATATCAACAATATTTTTATTTGGAGATTGCGTTGTTAATGGTTTTAGGTATTGTAATTTTTTTCTTAATGAGAAAGATTGCATTAAAACCAAATAAAACTGACAACGAAAATGAAATAAACAAAGTTTAAGCACAAATGACTTCGATACGGTTCCCGTGATGCTTTATGTTTATGGGAGATGAGAATTCATAAAGTTCTCCATCAAGCATAAACAGGCTTTTTTCATTAAATTCAAGATGGATTTCTTCTATTTGTGTGTAAAAAATTGAAGGATCCTGCAATATATTTAGGCGTGCCTGATTTTTTACCAGAAGCCATAACATATCAGAATGTGTTACATTCGGGTAAACATATATAAAAGAAAATAAATCCCTATTCTCATCTTTTATATCTTCGAATGCCAGATCTTTGCTTATCAAACTGGCATTGTTTATTATTAAATAGCCTGTTTGAAACTCCATAGAGTCCATTTTGAATTCTTTTATATGATCGTAAAAATTGGTTAAAGACATAAATCCGGGTAAATTATAGGCAAAAGACCCCCAAAAGGCTTTTGCATTTTGGGAAGTTGATTGAAGCACCTGGCAGGCAACCCCGTATAGCATGCCTGTTAAGAATTTGTATTTATCTTTAACTATTGCGACTTTATGAAAAATATTGTTTTTTTCGTTTTCGTTTGCTATTAAATAAGCTGCATCTTCAAGAAAATATGGCAGATTTAAGGATTTTGCAAATTCATTTGCGGTTCCTGTAGGAATTATTCCAAATTTATAAGCAGAAAAAAACGTTTCAGGTATGGCATTTATAGCTTTATGGATCGTTCCGTCGCCTCCTGCAATAACAATGAGGTCTTTATTATTTTCCATAGGCTTATGAATTTTCAGAAAATCCTCGTTAATAATTTCAAGGTTAAAATCATATTCTTTGCAGAATATCTGATAAAGACGGCTTATTCCGCCCATATATTTTTTGTCAAAATCAGGATTAGGAAATAAAAATATCTTTTTTTTCATAAGAAAATTTTTTTGTTGCTTATTTAATATCTATAAGCCATTCCAAAAGTTTTTATATCAGCTTTTCGAGTATAATATATGGGGTAATTAATTTTATAGAACTTCTTGCTAGACTTTTTGACATGAAAATGAAAACCAAAATAATTTCATTAATTTTATCAATATTTTTGCTTTTTGAAACACTGCCTGTTTGTGCGGTAAATTCGGCTGCCCAATTTGCGGAAACAGCTCATAATGCTTATAATCAAAATAACTTTCTGAAATCCGCACAGTATTATGAAAAAGCATACTCTGTTGAAAAGAATAAAGTCTTTATAGATAACGCAATTACGTCATATTTAAGCTATGCCTTTAATTTAGCAAATGAAAAAAAATATGACGAGGCGATAAAATACTGCCGGAAAGTGCTTTCTCTTTGTTCATCTGATCAAAATGCAAAAGAGCTTCTTTCTGATGTTTACTACTCAAGAAGTTCGGATTGTTTTTACAGTGGAAATATTGATAAAGCAAGAGAAGACCTTGAAAATTCCTTAAAATACAGCGTACTTCCCGAGCAAGCGCAGAAGGCAAGAGAAGGACTTTCTCAGCTTAATAATAATGGAAATCAGCCTGCTTCCGCATTTAAACCTATAAGTATTTCTACTACTAATTCAATGCCTGAGCTTGTAAAACTTATAGAAATAAAGATTTATGGGAAAGCTCAGGATAAATTACCTGTATCAGAGAGGATTCAAAAGCTTGAAAAAGACGTATTTAATAAAAATTATAACGATGAAAGTTTAACTCTCAGGTTAGATCGTTTAAAAAAAGCGGTTTTGCCGGAACTTGCACAGAAACCTGTAAATGATTTGACACAGGAGCAGGATTATATTGAGGATATAATTGAGCAGAGTGATGGGACGGCAAGAATTTTTGGAAAGATGCCTATTCTTGTTTATATAGACGATGCGGATGTCAAAACTTATAAGAAATATTATAGAGATGCTGTCAAAGATGCTATGAAAGATTGGGAAAATGCAAGTTGTGGAAAAATAAAATTCGAAATTTCAAATGATCCGATGAAATCACATTTAAAAGTTGTTTGGACTGACTATTTTGAAGATTTTGCGTGGCAGCCGGAATTGAAAAAAGAAGATATATCAGCAGAAAAACAAAAAATAAAATATGGAAAAGCAAGTTCTCTTGTCCAAATCGGTTCCATTGCAGCAATGATATTAGGAAGTCTAGTCGGAATCCCTGCAATAGCTATGGTTGGTTCTGTTGGTGGTTCTGTTGCATCTCCCGTGCTTCGGTATAAAAGCTTGAATCTTGATGACAGAGTAATGAAAGTTAAAATAAATACGGATTGTACTTCCGGCATGACTAAAGAACAGTCAATGGAAAAGATAAAACAGATTGCAATGCATCAAATAGGACATTCCATAGGCGTTTATGGTCACAGCCCTGACTCTAACGACATAATGTACAGCAATTTTTCTGTAAAAAATCTTTCGGACAGAGATAAAAACACCATTAAAGAAATTTATAAAAATGTGAAAATTTAAAAGAAACCAGTTGATTTCAGGAATTTATTCGTTACGCTCTTTAATTGATTGAGGTCTTTTTATTGTATAAAGGGGACTAGGCAAACAAAAATTAAAGATAAAATCAACATTGCTTCGACTATTGTTAGATATTGTTTGAAAGGTTTATACATAAATAAACACCTCTTTGATTTCTTCTTATATTGCATAAAGTATACCGGGCATAATGCTGTCATTAATTTTGGTCCAGTTGGTATAATTGTACGACCTTTTAGGGCTAGTTAAAGAAATTTTAATTTTTAATTAATCATTGATAATAATTAATTAAAAAATCGATTCTGTGTAATTTTATGCTTTTTTGTTATACTAAAAAATTATAAAAAAGATGGAGAGAATGAAAATGACAGAAGCAACAAAATTAAAGTATGAAATCAAAGACATCAATCTTGCTGAAACCGGCAAAAATCAAATTGAATGGGCAGATAGAGATATGCCTGTACTTGCTTCAATCAGAAAAAGATTCAGAGAAGAACAGCCTTTCAAAGGCATTAGAATTGCGGCATGTGCTCATGTTACAAAAGAGACTGCAAACCTTGCAATTACTCTTAAAGAAGGCGGAGCTGATGCAGTTTTAATCGCTTCAAATCCACTTTCTACTCAAGATGACGTTGCTGCTTCCCTTGTTAAAGATTACGGAATTTCCGTATTTGCATTAAAAGGTGAAGATTCAGAAACTTATACCAAACACGTAAATATCGCACTTGATCACAAACCGCAAATCATTATTGATGACGGTTCAGACGTTGTTGCAACTCTTGTTAAAGAAAGACCCGATCAGATTAAAGATATCATCGGTACCACAGAAGAAACAACTACAGGCATAGTAAGACTTAAAGCAATGGAAAATGACGGAGTTTTAACTTTCCCTGCTATGGCTGTTAACGATTCCCAGACAAAACATTTCTTTGATAACAGATATGGCACAGGTCAAAGTACATTAGACGGTGTAATCAGAGCCACTAATATTCTTATTGCCGGAAAAAATGTTGTAGTTGTTGGTTATGGCTGGTGCGGAAAAGGTTGCGCTATGAGAGCAAGAGGTTTGGGCGCAAATGTTATCGTTACCGAAATTGATTCTGTTAAAGCTATAGAAGCTGTAATGGACGGTTTTAGAGTTATGCCGATGAAAGAAGCTGCTTCTTTAGGCGATATTTTTATAACAGTTACCGGAAATAGACACGTAATTAATACAGAGCACTTTAAATTAATGAAAGATTTCGCTATAGTATGTAATTCAGGACATTTTGACCTTGAATTAGATATGGCTGGTCTTAATAAGATGACAAAAAGTCATAAAAAAATCAGAACTTTCCTTGATCAGCATTTGTTAGAATCAGGAAAATCAGTTCTTGTTCTTGGCGAAGGCAGGCTTGTAAACCTTGCAGCAGCAGAAGGACACCCTGCTAGCGTAATGGATATGAGTTTTGCAAATCAGGCACTTGCTGTTGAATATTTAATCAAAAATCAGGGCGAACTTGAAAATAAAGTTCATGTTCTTCCTAAAGAAGTTGACCAGAATATTGCTAAGCTTAAACTTGCTTCAATGGGTGTTAAAATTGATGAATTAACCCCTGCAATGGTTGAATATATGAACAGCTGGCAAGTTGGAACATAAAAATCAATTATAAGTTTTAAGAAGGAACAGTAAAGCTGTTCCTTCTTTTTTTGCCTTTAAGCATCAGTTAAACAAGTGTTTAATTTAATAAGTTTTAAGACTGACTCATAATTATTCATATTAAATAAATGGAATTTTTGTTTAAGTGAATCATAAGAGCATAAAACAGTCATCAATGGCTGATATTGATGAACTTTTAAAATCGTTTGATACTTCTTTAGAGGGATTGAACGGAAAACAGGTGCAGCAGTGCCTGAAGAAATACGGATATAATGTTATTTCTTCAGATAAACAAGAGAGTGCTTTAATTAAGCTGCTTTCAGAATTTCTAAGTCCTTTAGTTGTTTTGTTATTTACTATTGTAATTATATCTTTCTTCATAGGTGAGATAGAATCTGCAATAATTATTATTGCAATGATTATTATCAATGTATTCATGACATTTTTTCAGGAATATCAGGCTGATAAAGCAGCTGAAAAATTAAAAAAACTTGTTAGTACAACAGTTACAGTAATTAGGTCGGGAAAAGAAGAAGAGATTTCACAATCAGAACTTGTTCCCGGAGATATAATTAGGCTTTCGGCGGGAAATATTATACCTGCTGACATAAGAATTATTTCTTCAAAAACTCTTTATATTAACCAGTCTGCGATGACAGGAGAGGCTTTGCCTGTTGAAAAAAGTGAAAAACCTTATCAAGATCAAGATGATTTGAAAAATAATATTTTTGATATTCCTAATATTTGTTTTATGGGTACTAATGTTAATAGTGGAATTGCTATAGGCATCGTTATAGCTACAGGTGGTGATACTTATTTAAGTTCAATAGCTGATAAACTCACTCAAAAAACAGCAAAAAGCAGTTTTGAAGAGGGTGTAGATAAATTTGTCATGCTGCTGGTAAAAGGCATGGTTTATATTGTATTGATTGTATTTGTTATAAACGCAATAAATAAAGGCAGCTGGTTAGAAGCTTTGCTTTTTGCAATTGCAGTTGCGGTAGGTTTAATACCTGAAATGATGCCTATGATTGTGACAATTAACCTTTCAAAAGGTGCTTTGAGTCTATCAAGAGGAAAAGTCATAGTTAAAAAACTGAATTCTGTTCAAAATTTGGGTGCTATGGATGTATTGTGTTCTGATAAAACAGGAACTCTCACGCAAAACAAAATTATTCTGGAAAAACATATAGATATAAACAGGCAGGAGAACGAGACCGTTTTTTTATATGCTTATATAAACAGTTATTTTCAGACAGGATTGAAAAATTTGATGGATAATTCGATTTTGGAACATTCTAATAAACATTCGGGCAAAAATCTGGATATAGGTAATAAATATGTAAAAGTTGATGAAATTCCGTTTGATTTTCAGCGGCGCCGTATGTCGGTAATAGTTAATTCAAGTGATATGCAGCCAATACTTGTTTGTAAAGGCGCAGTGGAAGAAGTTATCGGTATTTGCGACAGATTAAATGACAATAATAAGATTCTAAAAATTGATAATTTTCATCGGGAAAAAATAACAAACATAACAAAGGAATTAAATGAAGATGGCTTTAGGGTTATAGCAGTTGCTTATAAGGATTTTTTATCTGCGAAAGATAAATTTTCTTCTGAAGATGAGAATAATCTTATTTTGATTGGCTTTGCGGCATTTCTGGATCCGCAAAAAGAAACCGCTATTGAGGCGATCAGACAATTATATGAGAATGGTGTGGATATAAAAATTTTGACAGGTGATAATGAAGTAATTACAAAGAAAATTTGTACTCAAGTTGGCATAAAGATTATGGGTGTTGTTTTAGGAAATGATATTGAAAATTTGTCTGATAAAAAATTGTTGGAAATTGTTGAAAATAATAATATTTTTGCAAAATTAAACCCTGAACATAAGCAGAAAATTGTTGAAATGCTTAGAAAAAACAGGCATGTTACAGGATTTTTAGGTGATGGAATAAATGATGCGCTGGCTTTAAAATCAGCGGATGTGGGTATTTCTGTTGATTCTGCGGCTGATATTGCTAAAGAATCTGCTGATATAATACTTCTGGAAAAAAATCTGTTGATTTTAGAGAAGGGCGTTATCGAAGGCAGAAGGGTATTCGGTAATATAACAAAATATCTTCGTGCTTGTGGAAGTTCTAATTTTGGAAATATGATAAGTTTGGCGACAGCCTCAATGTTTTTACCGTTTTTACCAATGGCTCCAGTTCAAATTATTGCCAAGAATCTGCTTTATGATATCTCGCAAGTGTCTTTATTTACAGATAATGTAGATAAAGAATACACCCGAAAACCAAAAAGGTGGGATATAGATAATATTAAGAAATCCATGGTGATATTGGGTCCGATTAATGTGGTTTTTGATTATATAACTTTTGCTGTACTTATTTTTGGTTTTAATGCTCTTGAAAATAAGGAATTATTTCAAACAGGGTGGTTTGTAAAGACACTTATCGCGGAAATTCTTGTTGTTCACGCAATCAGGACTAATAAAATACCTTTCATTCAAAGTAATGCAAGCGTTTGGATATTTCTGATGAATATATTTATGATCAGCTTGATTGTATGGCTGATATTTTCTCATTATGCCTTTCATCTAGGGTTCGTGGCACTTCCTGCTTTTTATTGGATATTGCTCGTTTTCATTCTCTTATTGTATTTAATTGCTACAAAAATTATAAATAAGAAATTTATAGATTCTTTTTGATCAACTTTTGTTTATTTAAACTTATGTAAAAATTAACTCCGCAAAATAGCAATTTATGAAAATAATAATACTTTAATAAGTATATAGTCATGGGTTGAACTAGTTTTATGAGATGTTGGGTTGAATGAATTTTATAAATTATTTAAATCAAAATATAGAAAAATCTAATAAGTGGGAACAAAAAAGTCAAAAGCTTTCTTTTAAAGGTGCAAGAGAAGACCATGAACTGGTTGCAGAACTGGTAAAAAACAATGGTGCTATAATTAAACCGAAAGAAAGAAAATTAAAAGAGGCTATAAACAGGTTTTCACAGGATTCAAGCGTTAAAAATATAGAATTTTTGCTTTCAACGGCAGAAAATTTAAAATATGGAGTAAAATCAGGTTCTGATTTACACAAATTTTTAAAAACAAATTCCAATCTTGGCACAAATGTTCAGAATAATAACTGGTATGGTTTATTAGTATCAGCCGCTCATAAAGCTATTGAAAAAAATCCTTATGAAGCAGAAAGAGAAGCTTTAACCAAAAAACTTGATGCTATATTAACAAAAACCTCTGATCCAAAGGAAAAAGAATTAATTGAGTCAAGAAATAAAATATTAAAATCCGTTGAAGATCTTTCTAAAACAGAAAGTCCTAATAATAAAAGGATTTTAAAAAACAAAGCTTCCATCAAAAGAAATATCGATTATTTTATGGCATCTTCTGAATGTGATATTTCTGAAAAAACAGAATGTTTGAAACTTTTAGCTCATTTTGCAACAGCTGGTTATCAGATTAATCCGCAGTTAAAAGATAAAAAAACACAGGTTTTAGCAGAAGTTTTAAATGATCTCGTTGTAAAAACTCCTGAAAATTCTATGATGACAATTAAACAGACAAATCAAAGACAGCATGGCATGTGTGCTGCGATTTCTCAGTGCAGAAAAATTCTTCCTCATGAATATAAATTAACCTTTGTTTCAACAGTGCTTTCGGAGTTGGATAACAAACCCACCATGGAAGTACAGAACATTACTGATCCTGATAAAACAGCAAAAACACAGGCAAAAAAAGCTATTGTGGATTTTGACAGGGCGCTCAGGATGAATTACAGAATCGTAGACGCTTCTGCTACCAACTGGATGAATATTGCTGATAGTGCCGGTGACGGCGAAACACAAATAGGCAAATTCACTCCTTTTGACAAGGAAAATTATGGCATGTTCCATGACAGTCACTGGGTAGCTGACATGCCGGAAAAACTTCAGTCTAAACAAAAATTATTAAGAGCTTCTATTAAGCTAAAAGGTCTTATAGGTTCTATTGAAGCTAAAGATGCTAAAAATAAAGCACTAGCAGCTAATTCTAAAAAGATTGAGGATGACTTAGTTAAAACATCTCAAGATGCTCATGAAATTGCGGAAAAAGCTCTAAAAGGTTTATTACCAGAAGAAAAAGATAAAAATATAGTTCGCATTTTAGCAATAAAGCTGCTTAATCCAGCTAAAGTAGAAAATAAAGAACTTAAAATCGATGCTAAAGAAGATGAAATAGTTAAAAAACAGAAATTAACTTCTATTATTAAAGCTGAAGTATCTAACTTGCCTGAAAACAAGTTAGAAAAAGCCGTTGATGAAATATATATGGCTCATGAATTTCTTGCTGAAGCAAAAGCGAATAAAGCAAAACTAGATAATCTTTCAAGCAGTAAAAGCAAAATCGCAGATTATAAAAATTTATTTGAATTAGCGGCATACTACAGAGTTAAAAAAGAGTTTGAACTTGATGTGCCGGAAAAACTTGAAGCTCTTGTTAAAGCAAATAAACTTGAAAATATTACAGTTCCACAAAAACAAAAAGAAATCCTTTTAGAAAAAATGGAAAAAGGAAATCTTGTTTTGGAAAAATCAGAAAAGGATGTTCCTGCTAAGATTCTGACGAGAAAAACTTTGGATGCGCTGCAAAATAAATTTGATGAAATAGCTGATTTTGCTGATAAAAAGCAAAAAGCAAAAAGAGAAGGCAGAAAAATTTCTGATAATGGAGTTTATAAATTTTCTAACGAACAAAAAGAAATATTTAAAAAGATAGAAATTGATTTTTCCGGAATCAGAAAAGAAAATATAAGAGATTATAAAGCCTTAAATAAGGAACTTGGTCCTGAATTAAGCAGATTATACAATATTTACGGGCAATCCAAAGGTAATTTTTGGGCAGGTGAAGAAGGCGGCAGTGGCTTAATACCAAGAGACCAAACCCGCATTTATTCTCAAATGACAGGAAATTCTTGTCATATTGAAAAAGATCCTTCAAAAGCTATGGATCATTTACAAAGCGGTAAAAGTCTCGGGATTTTAAATTCAATGGTTAGTGATCAGCAGGTTTCAGGTCATGCCCAATGTATTTATGACGTTGATTCTGCAAGCACAATTGATCCTGAAACAAAAAAAGCAGGAAAAGAAAGAGTTCTTTATCTTGATAATACCTGGGGACCAGGCGAATTTGACCATACCTGGAAAGATGCTGCAGGGAATTTAAGAACTGACTATGATAGAGATTTTGGCTATAAACAAGGATTCTTTGTCAGATCAGAAGGCATTGAAGGAGTTGCTGAGAAAGATTTTGTATCAGGAGTTTGTGCTGATAAAGGTCGTAACATTGAATATCCATTATTTATGGACGTTCTTTTAAATGGTACTGTTGTTGATATAGATAAAAATACAGGCAGTTTAATATTGTCAATGACAGATAAAGCTCAATTCAAGACAAAAGTCGGATATGTTCTTGAAAATCTTATGAAAGGTAATTTTGAAAAAATTGAAAAATTAAACAAATCTTTGACAGCAGGAATTGTTCTTTCTTCATTAAATGCGGTGAATGAAAATAATTTGGATGGCTTGAAAGATAGTCTCAAAAAACAAATATTCGATAAAACCGTTGATTATGAAGATCAAATGTTTAAAAGAGGCGGAAAAGATTTGTTAGCTGAATCAATCAGCGAAAGAATCAATAATTCCGTTAAAAATATAATGAGATCAGAACAATCTGAAGATTTAAAGAAAATAGAAATTTCAACAGAAACTGAAAAAATCATACAGGAAGAAATTGCTTTAAATACAGCGACAGGCAAGAAATTTGACCTTAATAAGTTTAAAAATGCTCAGGTGCAAGCTAAAACTTTAAATAAAATGTTTGTAAGCCTTATAAACGGAGCTGATATTGATGAAAACCGTCGGTTAGGTTTGGAAAAAGGCATAAAATCACGCGAAGATTTTGATAAAATTCCTGAAGATCATATTTTGAAAATAGCGCTTAAGAAATCATCAATGCTTAAGTACAGCGGTAGTTCTTTTGCAACATATTCCTCAGTTTTAACAGCAAAAACATCTGAAGATTTTGATAAAGCGCAGAAAACAATAGTTTCTGACAGAAAAGATCAATTCAAATCATTCTTTAATAAAGATCAAAAATCTGTTAATGAAATTGTAGACAAATTCCAAAAAGCAATTTTAGGCTCAATTAATGAACTGGAAAAAGAAGAAAAAATTAATATTTCCGCAATAAAAGATATTAATATTATTGAGAAAAAAGCAGTAGAAATTATTGAAAAAGATAGCAACGGTTCTATAAAGGATTTAGAAGATAAATTAAATAAATTAAAAGAATTTATGATTAATTCTTATGCTGCAACTCCTGGCGCAAAAGAAGAATTAAGTGCAAAATTAAAAGTTAAACTGGAAAATTCAATTAGTAATTGTATAAAAGATTCTACGAAAGCTCAGTCAATTGATGATCTTGAAAAAACTGACATGGGTAGAACGATTTTAGGCTGGATAGATAAAAAATACAGTCCTAAAACAAATGAAGAGCTTATGAAAGTTTATAAAGACCTTCACGAAAGTGATGCTGACAGTTTTAACAAGGTATTAGATAGTTCAAATTCTGAAGAATTAGGAATTATATATGATGATTCTTATTCGATTGTACAAAAAGCAAGAGGCAAAAATCCTAAAGCTTTAGAAGGTATTAGTAATATTGCGGCGCAATTAGCTTCTTCTGATGTTTTCAATCTCTCCGGCATGTCTCAAAAAGATAAAGAAATTATTCAAAAAGTAGAAAAACAGGCAGAGTGGATTAAATCTCCTGAAGCTAAAAAATTAACAAAAGAAGAAAGAATAAAAACTATAGAGCAAAATAAAAAAGATTTCTGTAATACAGATTATGGAATGAATACAATTGTTATGAATCTTAATAGCAAGCTTTCTTATGTTGGTCTTGAGAAAATGGTAAACAGTCAGAGACAGATGGCTTTTGATAAATATGGAGCAAGACCTACATTGCCGACCATTAAAGTTTTATCAGGAAAACAAAAAATGGAAATTATTACCAAAAATATAGATATTCTTGGCGGCACAGTTTTGGAAATATCAAATTTAATGAAAGAAAAAAAGAAATGTGCTGATAAAGATAAATCTGCGCAAATTGATAATCAAATAAATGAACTGAAAGCCAGTTTAAAACAAAATACAGAGGTTTTTGTTAAATCATTTGTCAGACCGGAACAGCGTGATAAAACAAAAGAAGATTTAAAAGAATGGTATAAAAGCATACGAATTAATCCTGAATCTAAAGAGAGTCAAGGATTATGTGAAGGACTTATAAAAAGCTTTGTTAACAATTGTATTGTTGATTATCCTGAAGAATTTCTTAAAGAAATAATCAATACTCTTCCTGAAATGGATTTTAAAAATCCTCAAAATGCTAAAATTCAAGAAAACTGGATAAATAATTTAGTCGGAATGATGGATGCGTCATCTAAATGTGCAATCGAGTTTGGGCTCATGAAAGAAATAGGTGAAGGCAAATTACCTCAAATAACTCAACAATTAAAAAGTAAAGATGCAACGCTTTTAGTGGATACACAGACTAATGAGCCAATGCCGATAAATTCAAAAAAAGGTATTGAACTTGTTTTAGGTGCTTTGCAGGATCCGGCAAATAATAATAAAACCCTGAAATTCTTTTTACAGCAAACAGGCATGGTAAAAGATGCAGTAAGTTATTATTTGGAAGGACCGAGCCCACAGAAGCATTTACAGCATATTAAAGGATATGTTTCTAAGCTGGAAAAACGCAATAATGATCAAAATATAATCAATAATGTCTTTGAATCTCATATAAATCAAATAAATAAAGAAGAATCGCTTGATGAAGCTGTAAAATCATATTTTGGTAAGCTTGATGAAACTTTTGTAAATAAGGACATGCCGGATAGTTCTATTCTTGATGAATACAAAAAACAAATTCAGGAAGCACTTGAAGCTTCAAAAATGATGAATCAGCCTCAGGAATTGTCATTATTAACTAAATGGCATGAAGATATTGCTGCAAGTCAGGATAATTATGCTGATGAAGTTATAGAAAGAGCAATAGCCAATATTAATATACTTGCGAGAAAATTTAACGGCATTTCTAATTTGGAAGAATTATTGCCCGAAAATTCTGAATTCAAAGATAAATGTGCAATATATAAAACAGAAGTAAAAAAAGCTGTTGAAGAATTGAATACAATTAGAGAAACACTTCAAAATCCTCTTAGCGATAAAATCATGGAAAAACAGAATAAAGCAAAAGCTGAAGCAGAGAAAATTTCTGCAACGTCAGTTAATGTTTTAAAAGAAAATCCTGAAAAAAATGCAAAAGATATACTGGAAAGTTTAAAAAAGGCAGTATTGTCTAATGATTCACAAAAATTACAAGTGCTATTGAATGAAATACCTAAATCCGACAATAAACTATTAATGAAAGAATTGGGTAATATATTATTTGATAAAAATAGCGATGGTCTTTTAAGAACAATGGCTGCCGGTCTTCTTGTACAAAAAGCTGATTATGAGCCATTAATCAAATACGCTGAAGACGCAGTGAAAAACAATGGAAAATTGGATAAAAATGTGCAAGATGATCAACCGCTTATTCTTGTAGCTACAGGATTGACAAAAGGCATAACAGCAGAGGATAAAAATGTTAAAAATCAATGTTTGTATGCTTTAACAAAATTATTTAAGGCGTCAACCCAAGAAGAGGCTAAAACACAAATAGCAGATCAGCTTGCGCAAGCATTTATGGTTGACTTACCTAAAAAAGGAAATGCTGTATTTGGAATGTTATCAGGTATTTTAAATGATAAAACAGCGGATATTGCTACAAGAGGCACTTCTGTATATATCATGGGCAATACAAATCCGATTTTAGCATTCTCGGTTTTCCAAGATTTAGTTATAAATCCTGATAAATTTGCAGATAAATCTTCCGACAAGCTCTATCTATTAGATGCTGCGACAAATTCAATCAGTACAATAACTAAAGAATTTGCTGATTTAGATAAGTCAAAAGTCAAAAAAGCTTTAATAGCTACAAATCTTAATGAATTATTGGCTCAGGCTAGTCTTGAAGGGCTAAATGAAGAGAAATCAAAAGATTTAATTCAAATAGTCGCAAGAGTAAAAGAAAGAATAACTGAATTGAATTAAATTTTTAGTCTTTGAAAAACTTTTCTCTAAACCATAAAGACAAATCAACTAGGCTTATAAGGACAGGCACTTCGATTAACGGACCAATAACTGCCGCAAAAGCAACGCCTGAACCTATACCAAAAACAGCAATTGCAACAGCAATCGCAAGTTCAAAATTGTTTCCGGCAGCTGTAAAAGCTACTGTTGCAGACTTTTCGTAATTTGCTCCAAGTTTTTTACTTAAAAAGAAACTGACTAAAAACATTATTGAAAAATATATGGCAAGTGGTATTGCTATTCTGATTACATCCATTGGAATTTGGACAATGAGCTTGCCTTTTAGACTGAACATAATAACGATAGTAAATAAAAGAGCTATAAGCGTAATATGCCCGATTCTATGCACAAAACCATCATGATACCAGTTATAGCCTTTGATTTTTATTAAAAATGTTCTTGTTAAAAAGCCTAAAATAAAAGGAATGCCAAGATAAATAAATACGCTTTGGGCTATCAACCAAATGTTTACATCTACTATAGAACCTCTTAACCCGAATAATGGCGGTAAAATAGTAATAAAAAACCATGTAAAAACGCTGAAGAATAGAACTTGAAATATACTATTAAAAGCTACAAGTCCTGCTCCATATTCAGGGGAACCTTCTGCAAGGTTATTCCATACAAGAACCATAGCAATACATCGAGCAAGACCTATCATAATAAGCCCGACCATATATTCGGGGTAATTATGTAAAAAGATTATCGCAAGGAAAAACATTAAAACAGGACCAATAACCCAGTTTAAGCCTAAAGATAATCCCAAAATTTTCTTGTCTTTAAAAACTTCCGGCAACTGTTCGTATTTTACTTTTGCAAGTGGAGGAAACATCATCGCAATAAGACCTATTGCAATAGGAATGTTTGTCGTTCCAACCTGAAATCTGTTAATAAATGCTTCAACGCTTGGAATAAAATACCCTATGCTAACTCCTATAGCCATTGCAAGAAATATCCAAAGGGTTAAAAACCTTTCAATGAAGGATAATTTGCAGCTTGTCTTTGTATCCATTTATAACTCTCCTTAAAATTTGTTAAATTTATTAATAAAATTATATTACTATTTGGTAAAACCGCCAAGTAGTATTACAAAAAATTTTACACTTATTTAATCAGTAAGCTGATTAATCTTTTTTGCCAATAGATTCCAAACAGTCAAACAAACTCGAAATGCAAGGACAAGTGGTTTTATAAAACATATTAAGTCCTCGTTTTTCACTTTCAACAAGACCTGCATTCTTCATAACCAATAAATGCTTGGAAATAGTTGAAATATCTACGCCGACCTGTTCGACAATTTCGCAGACGCATTTTTCACCGTCTGACAAAAAGTCGATAATAAAAAGTCTTGTAGGATGGGCAAGAGCTTTTATTAACTCTGAGCGTTTTTGATACTTTTTTTGAATTTCATTGTTCATAACAATATCTTAACCTAAAGAAAATTATTTAATAAATTACCTACTTGGTTAATTTGCCAAATACCAAAATATGTGTTTAAAATAGTTAGTAAGTATTTTATAGCGACTTGAAGAATTCATTTTTTAGTCAAATTAACTTATTAATTATGCAACTGGAGAAATAACAAAAAATGAAAAATTTGTTAACAAAAGCACCAAGATTTCTGTTTTTTACAGGAAAAGGCGGCGTAGGCAAAACATCAATGGCTTGTACTACAGCAGTTGGTTTGGCTGAAAGGGGAAAAAGAATATTGCTAATCAGCACAGACCCTGCTTCAAATCTGGATGAGGTTCTGGAAACAAAACTTGGTTCAATACCCACACAAGTAAATGGTGTCAAAAACTTATATGCTATGAACATCAATCCGATTGATGCAGCGGCAGAATATCGTGAACGAATGGTCGGACCTTATAGAGGAGTGCTTCCTGATGCAACTATTCAGCAGATGGAAGAGCAGCTTTCAGGGGCATGCACCGTTGAAATTGCAGGTTTTAGCGAATTTTCCAAGTTTGTTGGAGATGACTCAGTAATAAAAGATTTTGACCATGTGGTGCTTGATACAGCTCCAACAGGGCATACACTTCGTTTGCTTAATCTTCCGTCTGCATGGAATGATTTTATCGCTAGCAATAAAACAGGGAGTTCTTGTTTAGGACCTGTTTCAGGTCTTGCAGAGCAAAAAATACTTTTTGAAAATGTAGTTAATGCTCTTAAAAATCCTGATAAAACTTTATTGGTTCTTGTTTCACGAGCTGAAGAAATGAGTTTTTATGAAGCCGCCAGAACAAGCGTAGAATTAAGTGAACTTGGTCTGATTAATCAGCATTTGATTATTAATGGAGTATTTTCCAAGGATTCTGATGATAAAATAGCCAGAGCTTTTGCCGATAAATCAAAAACTGCACTTGATATAATGCCCGTGGAACTTAAAAAGTTACCGACAACTACTGTTCCTTTTAGACCTTCGGGAGTAATGGGAATTGAATCACTGCAAAGCGTTTGTTGTAATGGAACAGATCTGGCTTATAATATCAATGCGGAAGATTTAAAAGTTAAAACAGCAGAGGCTATTAAAGATATTGAGCCGTGGTCCAAGTTTCTTAAAGAATTGGAAGCAGAAGGCAGCGGTGTAATAATGACCATGGGAAAAGGCGGCGTTGGTAAAACAACTATGGCTGCAATGATAGCAACTCAATTAGCTAAGCATGGTAACTCTGTGTTGCTATCAACTACCGATCCTGCGGCTCATGTCACCGAAACGATTGGAAAAGGAATCCCAAACTTAACTGTTGAGAAGATTGATCCAAAAGTAGAAACACAAAATTATGTTTGTGGAGTTATTAATAAAAATCGCGGCAAGCTTTCACTTGAAGATATGGCTCTATTAGAGGAAGAATTGCGCTCTCCTTGTATTGAAGAGATTGCGGTTTTTCAGGCTTTTGCCCAGACAGTTGCCAGAGGACAAAATCAATTCATAGTATTAGA
>Ga0209000_1000453_pt1 | contig 40207 bp, 87 predicted proteins | sample RifGroD2_FD_183998 | JGI IMG/M metagenome (GOLD analysis project Ga0209000, IMG submission 183998) | Groundwater microbial communities from Rifle, Colorado, USA - Groundwater D2 (SPAdes) (version 2) | ecosystem: Environmental > Aquatic > Deep subsurface > Groundwater | place: Rifle, Colorado... | reverse complement strand
ACAACTATAAATATAAATATCTTTACATCTACAACATAAATCTATATACTCTTAATTAATTCAATGTATTAATCAAATACCAAAAATACATAAATAAAAGGAGTGCTTACACTATGGCAAGAAACCTAAAACCAGCAAATCTCAAAAAACTATCTCAAATCAAAACCTCTAACGGCTTCAAAATTGACTTACCCAATTACATGTATAATCCATCTTATGACCATGAATACCCAAACCTCCTAAAACTAACCCACGAAACCACAACTGAGCGTTTTTACACCACTGTAAAATACTTCAAACGCTATAATGGAACCGGATATTATTCAACAGAAACTTATTCCCACAAAATTGATGATTCGAATTCCTGGAGCATTGCAAACAGTCTAAAAGAAACTGAATTAGAAGAGTCTAATAGATTTAGCATGAAACATCTAATAGAACTAGCGGAACAAATTAAACTAGAAAACATTCCGGCAATTGCTGAAGCAGCACGTTAACATAAACCACAAAATAAAACCACTAAGAGGCTCTAACGAGTCTCTTTTCTATTCCTCTAACATTCCCTCACCCATCCACATAAAACCTCTCACAATCAATCCTAGCACATATCACAGCAATATAAATATCATAATAAAAAGTGTGAAACTCTTAATATATATAATATAGGACTTTCACACTTTTGAAAATTCCCATATTCCCGATCACAACAAAACAAATCCTAAAATAAATATTGACATAAATTAATAACCATGCTATAATTAATTTTACCCGATTATACAGAAATAAATTTTAAAGAAAAGGAGTTGAGCGAACCATACTAATTATACAAATTGTACAAATACGTAGCACTGGTAGCACATAGGTAAGTTTATTCTGTTTATTATTGCATCAGTAAAAAATAAAATTATAAAAGAGGTATATTAAAAATGAAATATAATGACTTTGAATTAACTATATTAGATATGCTCTATAATCCTTATGGCCCTAATGGATTGGAAGAAGATCAAGAACCGCAAGTATCAAACCTTGAATACATCCTAGAATATTGTAATGAATATTCCTTAGAATCTAATCCAGACCAAACATATCATGAATGGATACAATTATATGAAGGAAATGATTCTATAATTTTAGAAATGATTATGGAAGAATACATGCGTATTATTGAAAGAAGTACTGAAAAAATAGTTATAGAACATTCAAAACAAAGAATTAATATTAATCTAGAAAATGAAGGAGAATAAATAAATGAATATTGATAAATTAAGAGAATATGTAAAAACCTCCAATACAATTGCAAATTATAAATTCCTATGTGCTATTCTAGGCATCAAAGTAACTAATGGGAATTCTAAAAAATCACAATTACTAGAAATGGAAAGATACTTTAAATATCACAAGGAGGGAAATAAATTTATTATTGAAGAAATATATGATAATCCATTAAACAAAATAGAAAATAGAGGCGGTAACAATGTCACGGAATACACCAAAATTATAGAAAACTTAATACTAGATTTATTACTACAAGGTGGAAACACTAAACAAGGTTTCGGTCTAGTATTCCTTAGTAAAAATCAATTATTAAAAGAATTCCATATGATTAATGATAATTATGTTTACTGCAAGCGCAGAATATTAAAATTATCTAAATTTATGAATATTGATAAGGAAACAGTCGAGGAATGGTATGATCTAAATGATGATATGTTAGAAAGAAATTTACAGCAAGCTCTTAAAAGTTTAGAGAATCAATCATTGGTGTCATGGGATAGAGAAATTACAATTGCTGAAGCAATCCCTTTAGCTGAAATTACGCATGATGGAACCGAGGTAATAAAAAGAAAATACATAGATCAATACGACGAAGAACAAACTGATTATAAATATTATGCAAATGATGAAATAAAATTGAATTATAGAGAAGGGACTAATAAAGAAAAAGCATTTATTTTAGAAACTGAAAAAGAAATAATGAAAGAATTAGGATGCGATAGTAAACAAAAGATTATTAAATTTGGATTATGGGATATATTCAAGAATAAAATAGATGATATTATATTGAAAAAACTTAATATTGCATTTTACTATAAGTCCTATAAAATCCTATTTAATGAAAAACATATAAAAGAGGCTATAAACGATATTTTCTATCAATTTGAATTAACTGAGGATGAAAAGATAGCAAGTAAAATAATACTAAATAGTGATGTAATGGACAGAACTATCACAAATGCAGAAAATAGACATGATAAGGCTATAGAAGAGAAATCTAAAATCATTGGCAAAATGAAAAATGATACAAAAGGGCAGAGAACTATAAGGAGAACAAAAGAAAATTATATTAATGATAATAGAGAATTAGGAAATAATCTAATAATCAAAGGTGCTGTAAATATTAAAGAAATTGTAAAAAGAATTAAATTAGAAATTAAAGAAGAAAAGTCAATAGATGAAATATTACAAGAAATATTAGATGAATTAGAATAAAATTATAAAAGTTGGACATTTTAATTCCCCGTAATATATAATAGTATAATGGGCATATGAAACGTCCAACTTTTTATCTATTATTTCATAATTATCAAAACTAAATCAAAAACCCTAGCTTGCAGCAGCCTTTCAATTTTGAGATAAGCTCAAAATAGCATTTATCAACTCTAATTAAATTTATTCTAATAATCCTTAAATCCTCAATAAATACAGTGATTTAGGAACGTATGTCAGCATTTCGCTATTCGCTCAATGGCTGAATTTATATTTCTAATAATTTTTTTCTTTTACAATTCTTAATAAACACTAAAATAAAATACTTTACAATCTATTATCCTATCTATATAATACTAATCAATATTAAAATACATAAAAAGAAAGAAGGCATTCCCTCATGAAAAAATTAATATCTATCCTAACCCTAACCATATCTCTCCTAACATCTTCTATCCTAACAACTTCAGCTAATCCCTCAATCCAACCTAACTCCGATCACTCCTACACAATGATAGCACTCGCCACAAAATCCCTCTATAATCCTTCAGAATCTTGCTATCATACAATCCTACAAAATGAAAATGGCGACACCTTCACAGTCCTAACCTCAGACAATGTTACAAACAAATGGTTCGAGTGCTCAGTAGATTCCAATTCTACACCACAAATTATCACTGATGATAAAATAATTGATTTAGGATTATTAGAAGAAACAGAAAATTGTCAATAATATATCATTATAAATTGTAAAATAAATTTGCAAAAACATCTAACCTGTGCTATTCTATTGGCATAGGTTTTTATTGTAATCAGTCCAAATCAAAAGTAAAAAGAAAGAAGGTAAAATACATATGATTAAACTTACCGAACTCAAGCGCATGATAAAATCAAACTCATTACGCAAAGCATTTTACTCCGAAGGTCTTACCAATGTAATTTTTAATTACGATAGAATGGTATTAATTGAGTTAAAACAATGCGACCAACTCAAACTATTTAATTATCTGAAATCAATCAATTATGTCGATGACAAGTATAGTTTCGGAGAAAATGAACTTTACACGGATTCAGAACTTAAAAATAAACTTGAAAAACTTAAAGGGAATACCTCGGAGCATATACAATGTTTGGTCGATACAGGAATACAATTCCATCAATCTGGAGCCTGGAAAGACTCTGAAAAAACATTATATAAAATTTTCAAAACTAAAAATGGACTAATGAAAATTAAAGACGAATACATTTGTTTGCTTAATCAGGATATTAAAAAAGGAGTAGTTTTAAAAACAAATGAAGCTCAGTCAATGATATTTATCTATAATAATACAAACGATTGCATAGGAGTATGCATGGGAGAAAAGTTTGAAATGAGCGAACTAACAGAATATACAAATTGGGGATCTTAAGGAGCTTTACAGCTTCTTTTTTTTCTTTCCCTGCTACAATTTCCCTCTATCTATAATCTAACCTCTTAAATCCCTATCCACGGGCCTTAAAACGTAAAATAAATTAGTTTGACATTGTGCTATCTATCAATTATAATCTTACTTAGTAAATCAAATATAAATATTAGGAGGAATACATAAATGAAAAAAGTCTATGCGTTGTGTGGAGCAACAGGTATTGTTAAAATGTTTTCCAGTAAAAGCAAAGCGGAAACAATGGCTAAAACTGAAAATTTTCAAACAAATTCAGATTGTTATTATGTTGAAGTTTACGAAGTAGAATAGGATTAAAGGAGTGCTGAAAAATGAATAAAAACCAATATTATGTACATACTGAGGGTTCAATTGGTTATATTAGCCACAATCTAATCCAATATACGCCAACTAAACAAGATGCTGAAAAACTACTAAAACAAGTAAAGAAAATTGATAAACTATGTTATGTTGACTTTGTTTGGAAATCAGACTTGCACCTTCCATTTTCTAAACTACATGGTAAAATGCCAATAAAAGTTGAAAGTATAATGGATGTACTAATTCCACTAATTGAAAATGATTTAAGATCGTGGAACAAAGCATTAATTTAGAGTAGTAGAAATACTACTCTTTTTCTTTGCCTATGCTCCTTATCTTATCTCTATATAATCCCTCCAGGCCTTCCACAATGCCTATTAAGCTCTTATAAATCCTATCTGATACAAATACACTCTAAACAGATAATAAGGCCACACAATGTTTAAATAATTATATTGACATTTGCTATAGTGATCTGTATTATATTAAGTAATTACATATTGAATTAAAGGAGGCTTCAGCATGTCGGAATCTAAATTAGTCGGTTATGAATGGAAAACTGAAAAAGGAGAAAAATTCTCTGCATACGATGGCGGTTTAATCCCTGCTAAAGTGTCAGATTGGAGTCAAGCAGAAAAATCCCAATTATCTGGTAAAACTATAGTACATATTTATTGGATCTTAAAAGATGGAGAAATACTTCCATTCGGTAAAAATTCAGCTATGAAGGAACTAGGAATCAAAGCAGGGACAATAAAAAAGATGGCCGAAGAATACATGTCACAAGCAAGAAAACAAGCAGAAGACTACAAATGGCTATTAAAATCTATCGGATCAATGCAAAAACATTCTAGCATTCAAAATGCAAATAATGCATATATAAATACAAACTATTCACCCATGCATACTCCGAGACCTAGAATTAGTTATCTGGTAAATACAGCTTGTTTTTGTCTTAATAATGAATATCTAACGAGACAAAACAACGAAGAAAATAATAAGGTACTAACCGAACTAGGATTTATAAAAGTATTGGAGAACTAGAAATAGTTCTCTTCTTATAATTTTTTATTGGTAGTTTAAGGAGGAATAAATAAATTGAAAAACTGGTTAAATGTAAAAATTGAAGATTATGTGTTAACCTACAGCAAATCAAATAGGCCACAATTCCATTCTTGCAATTGGTGCGGCAATCCTGCAATTAAAATCATCACGAGAACTAGTGTAGCGACAGGTAATACTTATAGTGATTTCGCTTGTGATCGACATACAGAAGATTGGAAACAAGGAATATAAAAATAAATCACTAGAAGGAGCTTAAAAGAGCTTCTTTTCTTTTTGCTATACATTATATCATTTCATAATCCAAACACCTTAAATAACCATTTCTGGCCTTATCATTGCTATCTGACTAATCCTGCTATACTCACATTCTTAATTCTGTAAATACCAGAAAACTCTTGTTTTATCCTATTGTATGAAGTGTAAAATAATTATTTGTAATCAGTTGTATTTTGTTCAATAAGTGTATATAATAGATAGTAATTACATACTGAATTTTAAGGAGGAAGTGTTATAAAATGAAATGTGATGAAAAAGGAAAATCAATTATTTTGTCTTGCACTAAGGAAGAATTAATGGTAATCATGGGAGTTTTGAAGAGTGCAGCAAATAAAGCAGATCGAGAATTAAACAGAGAAAAAGCTAACCTCTTAGATACTTTTCAGGGTAATTTGAACGCTATACAATGTGGTATGTATACAGGTATCAAATTTGATATTAAAACTAAGGAGGAATAGAGAATATGGAACTCAAAAAACTACAAGCAGAACTTGAAGATGCTGAAGAAAAAGTAATCGATGCCCAGGAGGAATATAATAGGATCAAAGAGGAACTAGAAGAACTCAAAGACCAACTTGACGGAGCTAAAGGTGATCTTAGAGAAGCAAAAGAATTAGTTAAAAATATCAAAGCAGAGATAAGAGAGGCAAAGGAAATTAAATAAATGGATACTAGAAGCTGTAAAAGGCTTCTATTTTCTTTTCCGGTACTAACTAACCATAAATCAATTAAAACCTCTTAAAACCTTATTTCTGCTGTTCTGTCGCTATTCTGTATACCTTTCATGTTCCAAAAAGATAAACTGCCCATTTTAATGGGTGAATGAAATAATAATTAAGATATAATTATTATGTTGACAATGGATATTAATTTTAGTATTATAATTAGTAATTACATAATTATTTAGGAGGTTCTAGGATGCTAACAAAAAAGCAGAAAACAAAACTTGAAAAACTTGCCAAAGATGTTACCGCCTCAAAAATTGTAAAAGGTATTGAAGTTAATAAAATGTCATCGGATCAAGTTGAAACAGCAATTAGCAATTTAACGGAGGAAGAAGAAAATTATTATACTAGTCTTGTAATTGGAGAAAATAACTAAATGTAGGAGATGGTAAAAAAATGAAAAAGGGAATGTATGATTTTAATGATTTATTGCAATGTAAATTGCATCTTCGAAAACATGGTGAAATTATTTGTAGTGGTTATATTGTGGCAAACATGTTTAATTTTTGTATGGCTGAAGGGATTAAAATTACAGTTGAGAAAATATCTGAAACGGAATACAAATTCTTAAAGAGCTAACAAATAGCTCTTTTTTCTTTTCTCCTACCCTTTAAAAATCCATTTTTATACTATATTTTGATTTTAAGAATCGACTTATAGCAAGGGTTCTAGGGTTTTTACTTTTTGCAATTTTAATGAATTGTAAAATAATTATTCAAATGCCATTGACGTATTATATTAAATCATAGTACAATGAGACGAACGCTAAAATTAACTTATAATTATTATTGATATGTAATAATACAAATATAAAATAGTTTGACAACTTAGAGTAAAATCATTATACTATACTTAGGTACATAAATAAATTATAAGGAGTTGGCACGAATGGAAAACTTAAAATCTTTAGTAGGTCAACGGGTAACGCTCACCAGTATTTATGGTAGCGTATACAATTCAACTCTAACAGAGTATGAGGATGAATTAGTCACAATCAAAAACGAAGGATTTATGGAAATTGTTTTTGCAATTGAAGAAGTTCAAAGCGTAGAAAGAAGGGTTTAAAATGATTGCTAAAATGACAGACAAAGTTAGATATAATGAGGGGATCACAACTATTCCTGAACTAGATGCTTTAGGGTTGATCGAATTTAAGCAAGAGGATAATATTTATTCTAAACGTACTGCTTCTGGTGTATGTACTAAATATTTTGCTAGTCTTAAAGATTCCGGAGGATGTTGGGAGATTTCAAAAACTTCTTATCTGTCCAGAACAGGCCAAAAAGAAAAAATTGGAAAGGTTGAAAAACTGATTAATTCCGAAGGTTTAGAAATTACAAAAGAAGCAATTAGTACATATAATCGGAAAAGTTGTTCCCTCGGAGGAAATGACAATTGGAATATTGCAAATGGTTTAGGGACTAATAAGGAGAATAGATATCTAAAAAGTGTAGCGCGGTATTATGGAGTAGATAAATTAACAAAAGAAGATATTAAAAGATATATAGAAAGGGAAAAGATAGGAATACTAGTGTAAAATAAATTACTAAGAAGCTGAATAGGCTTCTTTTTCTTTGCCTTGTTATAGTTTTACCCTAAACATATTACAACGCCTTAAAAGTGCCATTATGGGCCTTACAATCAAATATAATTACTATTTGACGTTTGTATATTTGCTATGATATTATGTAAATAATAAAATAAATTTAAGGAGAGCTGAACTCATGAAAAAATATGATTTTGTAAAAATTCTAAACATTGGCGTTGGAAAAATTGAAAACATTTGGGACAATAAAGACGTTCAAATTAATATCTGTGATACTATGTATTATAGGGATCTTACAGAAGATAGGCAGGATATAGGTAACGTTGAACTAGCAACGGAAAAACAATACATAGAATTTATCAAATTCATGATTAAAGAACTTAACGCAAAGTCTAAAAATAAAAGGAGCGAAGCAGCAGACTATAATCGAGAAACAAACGGAGAAGCCACCAGGAGGAAAGGTAAAGTCTCAGTAATAAATGGTAATTATGCTTTTGGATTATGCGAAAATTCAATATCTCAGCATCATAGAGGATTACTGTCCGATGCTAAAAAAGCAAAGGAGTTAAAAGACAAACTAAAAAAGGAAATAGCATGGTATAAACACAGAGATAAATTAATAAAAGAGGCTGAAAAGGAAAGAAAGAATAGAGAAAATAATGCAGGGTAAACCATTTAGACTAGAAATAAAATTCTAGTCTTTTTCTATGTTCATTCAGCCGGATCAACTCATTTTCCCTTTTCAATCCTTCACATTCCCAAAACACTCCAACAGAAACGTCCCTTCTTGCCATCAGATTGCATTGCCCTTTATAATCTTGCCTAGCATCGATTTAAACGTCTCAGAATTAAAATAAGCATAATATACAATCAAATCTGGCTTATTAAGCGCAGATTAACTCCGATACAGTCATTAACTATATAATTACCAATCATTACCATACTATGAATCATATAGCATCATTAATATAAGTAATAGCATATAAATCAAAATATAATGTTTTAGGGGTTGACGGATTGCTGTTTAAGTATTAAAATAAAGACAGTTAAACAATACATAAATAAAAACTTACTAGGAAGTAGTTAGTGAGTTAACCCCATAAAGTTTACAGGTTTTCCAGTTTGACCTTTAAAAACTGAGGGATAGGACAATGGAGCAGATTGCCTACCTAAAAGCTCTTTGAAAACTGAATAAAGCGAACTAGCACCATAAACCTTCAATACTACTTTTTGGATTGACGCTTGCGCTTATAAAAGCAAGTTGAAGGAGTGGGAAAGATGAAATACAAGCGCACGGAACGCCTTCAGCTAGTTAAATTGTCCCTTACAAAAACTTGCTCATCTTGTCTTAATTTCTGCTCTCTTAAAGTAAAAAATAAAATTAAGAAAGTGAGAAATAAAAATGTCTGAAAATCAAAAAGAATCTATTTTAAAACTTGCTAAAGGTTCTTGGCAGCGTTCAATCCTCAGAGACTTATTATCTTATTCAGCCATAACAAATCCTATCAAATCGCTTAAAGGTAACGCTAAATCTTATTCAAAACGTTATCAAGTATCATTTTTTGCGTTGCTTTTTAGAATCGAAAAAGCCGGATACACCATAACAGTCAAACCTGGCCCACTTGGTGGACAGTGGGGATCTACATACAGTTTATCAGTATAAAGTTAAAAATAATTATTCTAAACACTTTCAAAATAGAGAGTGGAAATTAAGGCAAGAAAAAAGTATAATTGTAAGGGAATCAAAACTATCTTTTATCTCTTATTGCTTTTCTTGTTTTTATTTTTACCCTCTTAATTAAGAGGGGGAAAATAAAATGACTAAAACAAAAATTAATCAATTATTTATTGAATCTTGTGATAAACTAATTGGAGAACTTGCTTACACAGATATGGTAAATCACAAAAAAACATTATCTAAAGCAAAACAAAGAAATTATCAAGGAGGTTATTCACTTTCCGCAAATACTCAATACCTGCTAGAAACTAAAAAAGCGTATATAGCAGGAACAATGAGTGAAGAGGAGTCAAAAGCTATATTCCTTCGACAAAAACTATGCGGAAACGTGCTATAACAAATTGTCTATAACAATCGTAGAGGGTAAACACAAGGACAAGGAAAGCAAAATTAAAGGGATTAAAAAAGACAATTCATGGTAGTTGAAGTGTCTTTTTCTAAATTATATCATAATAATTATTAAAATATGGTATAATTTAGAAAGGACATTTAAGTCCCTAATTTAAGGAGGTTTTTAAAATGACTAACAAAAAATGGTTTTGTACTCCTGATGCTGAAACGAGAAAAGGAATTGCTGGTTATAGATTTTACCTGTCAATGAAGAAAAATTATGAGCCGGATGTCGAACTTTCTCCTTCGCCTTGGGTTCATGCTGAAGCTTTGGAGTCTAAAAATGATTTTTTCTTTACTTCGCGTGATATTGCTTATCCAGAAATTACGAAACGATTAGGAGAAGTAGAAAGATTAATATTACATCCTTGTTATGTATGTAATATTACTTTTGACGAAAAACTACTTTACCCTGTTGTAAATGATAATGACGAAAAAACAGGGGAACATATTTGCCATGAATGTCTAAATAATGACGACTAAATTAATTAACCCTTAAAATTGGTTGTAAGTGTACGCAAGTTAAACATGCTATAACAAATGCTTGCGTATAGTTGGGAATCAATTATTAAGGAGTGGTATTATATGAAAGAAATGCTAGTAAAAACTTTCGGAATTGTGGGTTTAGTTGGTCAACTAAAATCTGGTCAAATCAACAGGGATGCTGAAATGCAAAGATCGTTTGTGTGGGGTAACAAGGAGCAAACAGACTTAATTGATTCTGTTTTTCAAGCTCTAACAACTTATATCCCTCCCTTGATTGGTGCTGAAACTGAGGTTGAAGTTGAGGTAAAAGGGAAAATCGAAAAAGTCATTGACCTTCTTGACGGAAAGCAGCGCAGTACAACCTTGGAAAAATTCTTGAATGATGAAATAAAGTTGGGCCATAACATTCGGCCTGTTGTCATTGAGAATGAAGACGATACTATTGAAACTTACATAGTTGCAGGGAAAAAATGGAGCGAATTACCGGACAGAGCAAAGCAAGTTTTCAAGAATTGTAAGATCCAAATGGTTTATTTTAAGGACATGACACAACAGGAAAGAGAATTGCAGTTCATCAAACTCCAGGGAGGGAAGAAACTAAGTAATGCAGAAGTAAACAAGGTTCGCATTGGTGATGAAGTCAGAACATTTATCTATAAGCAATTAGCAACAGATTTATGGACTAAATTCATTAATGTTTCTGCAAACCGCGAGGTTAAATTTGAGACAATGCAACAAGTACTAATGGTTATGACTAATTCCTTTGACTTATCCGGCAAATCATTACAAGCATTTTCAGAGGATTCTATCATGGTCGATGCTGAAACCATGGTAAAAGTTGAGAGAGTCACGGAATACCTAAATGAAGTTGTAAAATTCATTAAAAAATTCTCTTTACCTACTGAACTTCAAAAACTTGAAGAATCAGAAGTAATCATCAAACTCGAACCTAAAGAGCTTAAAAAGTATCAGAAGCCTATAGAATATCTTAAGAAGGTTCATGTCTCAGTTATCTATAACACGGCACTCAAGGCCATTCTGAACGATATTAGCGCAAAGGATTTTGCTAAATTTGTTGCTAAATTCTTCTTTGATGTTCCTGCAAGGTATAAAAGATATACAGAATCAGATACTTCTAGTGCATCAAGTGGGAAAATTAGAATTGAGGAAATGGATAAGGCACTGGTCAATGAGTTCAAAATTGTGGCAAAGGTTACTGAAGTAAAAGTTGAAGAGGTTCAAGATGTTGAGCCAGTAATTGAGCAATGGGAACAACCTTTACAAGTTGAAAACCTCGAATCTATCATAACAGATGAACCTGAAGAGTTCGGCAATAATGAAGAAGATAAGCAAGACGCTCAATTAATTATTGATATTACAAATAATTCCAATGTTGCTTAATTAATCCTTGGTAGTTTTGAGCTTATGCGTTAAGATAATAACAAGGCTTAACGCATTGTCGGAAAAATTTAAAAGGAGCTGTATTATTATGTCTAATAATTGTTTTGTTGCAATTGTAAGAACATACAATGATAATAGTAAAGAGTATGTTCTTACGACAAAAAATGATTATGAGAAAGAATCTAAAATTAAAGACTTTAAAGAAGAATTGTCTTATTTTAAAACCTATATTGAGGCATGTGACTATATTTATTCTTTAAGTTAATTTTCCGTTTAAATCATGTCTTTATGGTATTAAGTTTTTAGAATAAATTTGAAAGTTGGAAATCAAATGAAAGAATTTAATTACTTAGGACTTACTTTTAAACCGTTGAGAACTCTAAAGGGTAAATCGTCTGATTTCTTTGCAATATCAAAAAAACTAAATGATATTAAAATTACTCCTAAAAATTGGAATCATACGGAATTTTATAAATCAGCAGAACAAAACGGAGCAGGAGAAATTGACTTATTTGAGGTAAATGGGTTAGTGGTTATTCCTTGTCAAAATTGTTTGTTTCAATATAAATAACTAGTATATATGTCCTCAGAGCGTTTCAGCCATAACAAAACAGGTTGAAACGTTGTCGAGGGTATATAAATTAAAGGAGTCGAAACAAATGAAAAAGTGCAATATTTGCAATGACCATTTTGACGATCAATTTATTTCTCAATTCGAGACATTAACCTACACCAAAAAAGTTCTTCAAGTTTGTTTCTATTGTAAAGAAGATGAGTCAGAATATGACGATGGCGAAGAAATGGAGTGTATCAGGCAAGGTGATTCAATTTATTATCCTTCCCACTTGCTATAACAAAAGCTTTAATTATTCTCTAGGTCGTGATATAATGTAAATATAAATATTACGGCTTGGAGAGTATTTAAGACTCTTCAAAATTTAAAGAAGCGTGTTACATATGACCAAATTATTATTGAATGACCAACTAAAAGGAGTAGAACTTTATTTTGAAGGAAAGCCATCACAAACCATCATCGACAGTTTAAAAAGCAATGGTTTTCGTTATCATGGTGGAAAAGTTTGTTGGTATGCAAAACAGTCTGAAAAAACTATGGCAGAAGCTCAAAAACACACTTTAGAGCAAGGAACAGAACAAACACAAGTTAAACCATTAACACTCGTTACACCAGTGGTTAAAGCACAAAAGGAAGTAAAAAATAATATTATTCTTCCTTTGTGGGATCTTACACAATGGTCAGATATTCAAGTTGACAACAAACAAGGCACAAAATCAATTGCATCAGAAATGAGAAAGCATGTCAGGACTCGTTTCCCTATGTGTAAATTTTCAATCACTAGTGACTATTCCAGTGTTTCTTTCTATATTGTTGCAAGTCCTTACGATCAAGAAAGTGAATATTTAAAAGCGATAAGGTTATACTGTGATAACTTAATCAAAGCTTATCGGTATTGTACTTGTGACGATCCATACGGAGACTATGGAAGTTCATATAATTTTTATGGTTCTCATACCTCAATTGATTACCATTACAAGCAAACTGAGCAAACAGCAGAAATAAAATCTGATATGTTAGACTTTGATGCTAAAAAAGCATTGGAAGAAACTAAAGTAGAAGAACAAAAGGAAAAGGATTATCAATTGTATTTAGTTCAAAAAGAACTAGACAAAAAATCCTATGAAGAATCAGCTAAGAAAGAAGCCGAACAAGTTCAAACTATCAATGCTAGTATCTCTATAACAGACTTAGCAAGAGAACAGCAATACTTTGTAATTGGTTCACAGTTTGCACACTTGAACAAGAATAACACCTTAGACCAATATAAAGAGGACGTAGAAAAAGGCGAATTCTATTTACAAAATGTCAAGATTACAAAAGAAATCCATTTCCAAACTGAAGAAGCTCTATCCTACTTCTCTAACATGTTGCTTAATGATTTTGATTTTCTTGCCGAAACTGGTGGAAGTTATACAGACGATGTTCGTATTAATTCCATGACGGATTATAACAACATGACTGAGGAAGAGCGCAAAACTGTTGTATTTAATCTTTATGGAGTCGGAATTTACTATAACAATGAACTCAAATTCGTTGTGGACGCTCAAGGCCATTCATACGCCAGATATGTTGGGTTAATTGAAAATGTTACCATTCAAAAATCTGACAATGTAGATCAATTAGTTAACCATGAACAAATAAAAGAATTAAAGGGAAAAGTTGAAACCCTTGAGGATTTATCAGTTGAAGCAATAACTTGTAATCCTTCTTTAGTTGGAACATGGGACAAAGAGAATTGGAACGAATACAAAGACAGGATGAAACAGATTTTCAATAAAAACTATTTTAAATTAACCAAGTCTATCATTCAGCAAATACCTGAAGAGTCGGAAACCTTAAAAGGTTGTATGTATAGACTGCTCAAGGAAGTTGATGGAATTCAGGAACAGTTTAGGAATGCAGACTTGAAGCAAGGCCAGAAAGTAACATTATTCTATATTACTGATTTTGGAAGCGTAGCAAATCAAATGGTAACGCTCGATAGTGTTGAGTATACTAAATACGCGCAGTATGATAATGCAGTAAAATTGACTTGGATACCAAAAGGAAAAAGGAAACAGTATTACAATTTCTTTTACAGCACTTTGTTAGTTTATGAGGGATGGTTAGAACTTCCTCAAAGTGTTCTGCATGAAGTGAGCGAATCTAATGATTTTGTCATAACAAAAACTAAATATTTGAGCTGTGATAAAAAGCAGTATGACGAGATTTTAGACCATTATGAAGTACAGGGACTTAAACCAGTGATAAATACCTATAAACCTACATTCTAACGCTTATAACAGCCATTCTATGCAGTTTGTGAAGGTTCTGCCATAACAAAAACCTTCAATACATACTAGGAGGGCAAAATGAAAAAATGGGAAAAATTATGTTGGGATAGTTTACCGAGAAAAGGCAAATATATTGATTGGAAAAATACTGTTGGAATGACATTGAAGGGTGTGTATAACAAACTAAACTTTGAAATATTGATAATTAATTATAATATTGTTTATCGAGTATTAACTGTTAAATATTTAGATAAAGAAACCTATGATATTAGTGCAAATGGTTTTATTAGATGTCAATTAGGGGAATATTTGTTTGACAGAAGCAAACATAAAAGAAAAGTAGGAGATATATTTATAACAAATACGGGTGAACAATTGGAAATAACAGAGTGCTTTGAAAAGTATAATTATAAAACACAACTTTATCGTTCAAAATGGTATAAATACAGATGTTTAAATTGTACATATGAAGGAGAGATTATTGAGGGTAATCTGACTATTGGGCAAGGATGTTCTTGTTGTAGCAATTCTAAAGTAATTGTAGAGGGCATTAATGATATTCCAACTACTGCTCCTTGGATGGTAAAATATTTTCAAGGTGGTTACGATGAAGCAAAATTATATGTTAAAACTACCCATAAAAAGATTAAACCTATATGCCCCGACTGCAATAGGATAAAAAATAAGGAAATGGGAATATATAACATCTATAGGAATCGTTCAATAGGATGTTCTTGTGGCGATGGTATTAGTTATCCCGAAAAGATTATGTATTCAGTTTTAGACCAATTAAATATATATTTTTTTACTCAATTAAATAAAACCATATTAGATTGGTGTGAGGGGTTTAAATATGATTTTTATATTCCTTCTCCAAGCAGTATAGTTGAGACACATGGTAAACAGCATTATGAGGAAATTTCAAGGAAATCAAAAACAACATTAATTCAAATTCAGAAAAATGATAAAAATAAAAAGGATTTGGCATTATACAATGATGTGGATAATTATATAATTATTAATTGTAGATATTCCGAACTAAATTTTATTAAAAATAATATATTGAATAGTGAATTATCTAGTATGTTTGATCTAACTATTATAAATTGGAATAAATGTGAAGAATTCGCTACAAATAATTTAGCAAAAGAAATATGTAAATTTAAAAACAATAATGAGGTCTTATCTGCAAATAAGATTAGTAAAATATTTAAAATTGGTACAACTACAGTAACATCCTATCTTAATAAAGGTACTAAATTCGGATGGTGCAATTACGATGGCAAAGAAGAAATGAAAAGAAGTGCTTTTAAAGTTGGTAAATTAAATTCTAAAAGAGTTGAGATTTTCAAAGATGGCAAAAGTATAGGGATATTTAAAAGTAACAACGATCTGGAAAGACAAAGCGAAGAATTATTTGGAGTTAAATTATTAAATAGTGCAATATCGGCAGTTTGCAGAGGGAAAAGACAATCTCATAAAGGTTATTTTTTTAAATATGTAGAGGAGGTTGTAACAAATGTTTAAAGATATTAAAGACTTCTATCCCACTCCACAGCCACTAATTAGAAAAATGCTAGAGAAAATAGACTTCAAAATGGTTTCAAGTATTCTAGAAAATTCAGCAGGTAAAGGAGATTTGGCAGACGCTATAATTGAGAAACTAAAATATGCTCATAGTTCATATTATAACCGCGAAGCAAAATGGGATCTCGATTGCATTGAGGTTGATGAAAACTTACAACATATTCTAAGAGGAAAAGGATATAGGGTAATTCATGATAACTATTTGACTTTTGAAAGTTTCAAACATTATGACGCTGTGATAATGAACCCTCCATTCAGCACAGGAGACAAATTTTTACTAAAAGCAATTGACATGCAAAAAGATCAAGGTGGAATTATTGTGTCATTGCTCAGTGCTGAGAACCTAAAAAATCCATATACCAATATTAGAAAAGACTTAGTACAAAAACTAGAGGATTATAACGCTGAAATCGAATATATTCAAAATGCTTTTATTGATTCAGAACGCTCTACAATGGTTGAGGTAGCACTAATATATGTCAACATTCCAAAAACTGAACAGTCATCTATAATTCTAGAAGGATTAAGGCAACAAGAAGTATTCCGCGAGGAAGTCCATAACAGCGGTAAAGTGGTCAATGCAGACTTTTTAAAAGGAATAGTCCAGAAGTATAATTTTGAAGTCAAAGCAGGACTAAGATTAATTGCAGAATATGAAGCAATAAAACCATTTATACTATCTTCTTTTAAAGAAGATAGTAGTAACACAATTCTAAATTTAACTGTCAACGATAAAGATGGAAATTGTTCAAAAGAAAATTCTTATATTAAACAAGTCAGAATGAAATATTGGCTTGCACTTTTCACCAATGAGGAATTTATGAGTCTATTTACATCAAATCTAAGGGAAAAATATAGGTCTAAAATAAGTGAGCTTAAAGACTACGATTTCAGCCTCTATAACATTTACACCATTAAAATTCAGTTAAACAACGAAATGGTAAAAGGGGTAGAGGATACTATTTTAAATCTATTTGAGCAATTCAGCCATAAGCACCATTGGCACGATGAAACATCAAAAAATATACACTACTTCAATGGTTGGAAGACTAATAAAGGTTGGAAAATTAACAAGAAAGTTATTATTCCTTTACATGCTTTTAACGACTATAGTGGAGAGTTTCAACCAACTGATTATAAAATTGTTGATAAACTAACCGACACGGAAAAGGTTTTCAATTATCTTGATCAGGGAGCGACAGAGGATGTAAATATTAAAGAAACATTGAAGTTTGCTGAAGGATATGGAGACACAAAGAAAATACCACTAAAATATTTTACTGTCACATTCTATAAGAAAGGTACTTGCCATATTGAATTTACTAATTTGGATTTGCTACATAAGTTCAATTTGTTCGGATCACAAAGAAAAGGTTGGTTGCCTCCTTCATATGGAAAATCAAATTATAAAGATATGACAAAGGAAGAAAAGACTATTATTGATGAATTTGAAGGAAAAGATTCCTATGCTAATGTCATGAGCAACAAAGACTATTTTATAGTCGAGACTTCTAAGTTGTTAATGTTGGCTTAGATTTGACAATGCAAAAGGCTGTATAAGCTATAACAGCCACACTACAAGGGTTCGAGGGTATCCCTAGAAAATACCCTTTAAATAATTATTTTTAAATTCACTCTATCCCTACTTATAAATTCTATGACATCATGATATAATAAGTCATGGACTAAAGCAACAAATAATTATTTTGATGATGCCTAAGATCCTGCAAACTATAACAATCATAACAATAGGTTGCAGGTGCTTGGAGTTTATCAAGGTAGGTAAGTATGATAAACTAGAGGAAGAATTAAGGAGGAATACATATTATGGATGAAAAACATGAACTTAAAAGAGCAATATGCAGCACGATTAGAGGAAATTTTTAAGAAATATGATCTTGATGGTGGTATGATACATTCGGCTTATGAGAGAGGGATTCAGACAGAAAACTTTTCATCATGCTATATTGATTCTAGGGTAAAAAATTCTAAGAAAATAAGCACAGAGCTTGCAATTCTCTTGGATTATTACTTTCAGGATTTTCCAAATGCTAAAATGTAATTCCAACGAAATACGAATTTCTTGTGAAATGAAAGGAAGTTTTAAAATGGATAAATTGACATTAATGTGTAATAATTGCTATGAAGTAGTTGTGAATTGTGGCGAAACTCCTATTGATTGTCCTCATTGTGGATCAATAGAAACATGGGTTTTAAAAATCCCTATGAAGGAGAGTGTTAGAAATGCTAAATAAATCAAAATTAACCAAACACCGCAAGTATATCAAGAAGCGTAAAAAAGTTTGGATTGCTTTATATGGATTGCCTTATCCGGTTAAACAAAATTATAGTCCTATTACTTATCTATAGGTCAATCAATGCAGAGTGGTAGAGCGTAATAACAATCAACGCTCTATTAATGCACAGAGCAGGTCACAAGTCCTGCTCAGATGCTAAATATTGAGGAGAGTGTACATAATGGCTAAAAGAATTATGAATGAGGTTAAAGTTTTTGTAATACGTTCTCAAAGAGATAGTTCCATCAGAGGCGAACGCGTTTTCTTAAACGAGCAATACGCAAAAAGTTTAGAATACGATTGTACTTATTTAGGTGGAGAGGATGTATATATAGATTCTATAACATTACCTTTTGTCGGCAAGCATGTTTCATATGTAGATGTATACAGAGGTTTTGACTATGATTACCCAGGAATGCATGATGCGGTTTATAAATCTGAATTATATCCATCTATTGAACAAGCAAAATCAAGCAGAGCATGGAAACAAATCGAACAAGAGGTAGCAAAAGATCCTGAAGAATTCAATGTTTATCAAGATAAAATTTGTTCAAAGGATTATGGTGGAGAAGACTGGTATTATGGAGATGTCATGGAAGGAAAGGTTTCAGCAAAAATAAAAAGGCTAAAAGTTATTCATTAAACCTTGCAGAAGACAACCGCAATATAACAATAACAATCATGCGGTTGTAATGCACCAGCGCACGTTCCAAGTCGTGGCAGGATGCTAAAGAGGAGGTTAAATATATGCATATTAATTTAGTTCTAAATGATGAACAAACCAATTCAATTAAACAATCTTTATTTTCTGTATTATCTACTGGAGAATTAGCAGGTACTTTGTTTTCTAGAGTTATTACTGATAAATTCAATACCAATGAAAGCAAAGAACTAAAAACTGCATTAATTAATTTTTTAAGGTCTATTGAGTAACTTCCCATGAAACTTACATTTCCAAGGCTCTAGCATCCACCACAATCCTTCCATAACGCACGCACGTATGCTATACTTGTAATAACAGAAGGAGGTATCACGATGCAGGTATCACTAAATACTAGAATCGAATTAGAATTACGTCAAAGACTAGACACTCATATCAAAAAAGTGAACCGTCCAATAGCTCAAATAGTTGCAGAAGCTATTGAAAAATATTTAGACGAAAAGGAGAAAAAAGACTAAATTTTTATTGACGTATGCGTGCAAGCGTGATATATTGTTATTAATCTATTTGAATATTATTTATTAATTTAAAGGAAGTGCTAATTGTGTTTAGAGACGAAGAAGAAAAAGTAATGACTTCTAAAATCCAAAAAGTTAAACACACTATTAACAAAATCTTAGAGGGATGCGAAAATTGTCCAGAAGTCCAATATGGTTGGAGTGGTATGAGTATTGATGTATATTTATCTGGTGGTAGTTATCAAGTCAGAAATATGGTCGAAAGTCATTTCGTATACAGTAGAAAATATAGAGGGGTTGAAATATCAAATAATGACACCAAGAAACGCATTAGTTTTGTTCTTGCTTAAATCTTAAAAGAGGGAGTTTTTAAAAATGAATGATGAGAATTTAAGAAAAGCATGGAAAACATTTGGTTGGGATAAACAAAAACCAGAAGAATTTAAGGCAATTGGAACACCTGAATTTGAAGAAATGCTAAAAGAATCAAAAATTGAAAAAATGATCAAAAACCTAGATGTCACTGAAAAAGATGCAAATTATATCAAAGATTCTCTAGTAGAAATTCAAATGCATCCTGAAGAAATCCTGGAAGTCAAAGAATCTGGTCAATTTACTTCAGACGGAGACATAATTTACAAAGTGGTTTTAACCTTAGATGGAGACATGGAAAGATTCGTTTGTTATATTTGAGTGATTTGTAGATTAAAGCCAGAGATACAGGACTTTAAGCATAACAATAACAGTTCTATATCTCTCCTTTAGTCTATTAATTAGAAAGAAGGTCGTAAAATGAAAATCAACGTTCTACACAGTCAACAAGATCCATTTTCCCAAACTATTCTATATGCTCCAGAACTTATTATTTCTGAAGCAATCCACATTGCTGAAAAATGTTTTCCTGCTGTAAGATTCTCAGAATTATATCCTCAAGAATATTTCTTCATTCTTGAAAGTGAAATCTGTCAATATGAAGAATATTCACGATATTCCAAAAAACCATCTATATACTCCTATTTTGGTGGGAAAGAAGAATTAGAAGTAAAATTCCAAGAAATGTATGAGAAGCAAATGAATAAATTAGGAGAATGTAAAATGGAAGATGCCATACTCATTAAAACCTACAATATTGGAGGCAAAACAACTGAACTACGTTTCACACCAAAAGCCAATACTCAAACATGGCCAGGATATGATGACTCATTACCTTTACGCTATGCAGGATATTGGTATGGAACACATGACAACCATGAACACATTGGAAAGACAGAGAAAGAAGCAATGGAATATCTTGCAGGAAATTATGGTATTTGATTAATTGAATTTGGATTCAATACACCATAAACCTATAATCTCTATAACAATCGCGGTGTATTGATTCGAGGTAAAATTAGTTAAATTAAGGAGTGAAGGAAATGAAAAAATGTTTTACTTTTAATATTTTTGCTACCAAAGAAAAGGCAGAAGCGTATGCAAAAGAGATTCACAAACGAAAATATACAATTAGTGAGACAACCGATAAAAGCGGTTGGATACTTGCTTATTATCAGTGGAATTGATTTACTTTAAATCAATAATTTTCTGGGAAATGAAAGGAGTTTTATTAATGGAGAAGACTAAAGAACAGCACTACACAGAAGTAATTAACAATATGCTTCAAAGAGAATTAGAAGATTTGAAGACAATTGTTCGAGACGTTGAAAAGGTATTGAAAGCGGATCTAATGAGCATTGACAACAAAGCTATTAAAGTATTAGAGATTATGCAAATGGTAAGATTTAATACAGAGATTCTTAGAGAACTTCAACAAATGAAAAGGTAAATAGGGCACTCAAAGCCCTTCCAAGCATCCTTGCAACGCTCATAACAGCATAACACCAAACACTTGCAGAGCAAGGGGGTTTAGAAGAGTTCTGAAGACTCTATAAATAAAATCTAAGGAGGAATGTAAAATGTATAAATGTGAATGTGTAAGATGTGGATGGACAATAACCAATGATGACAGAGAAGAAATTATTCAAATTATTAAAGAAGGTGGTGGAGAGTATAAGGAATATGAATATTCAGAATGTCCTAGTTGTATGCTTGACGGTTTGGATATTAGTCTAATTCCTGAATTAAATTTAAGCGAAAGCTTTAAACCAATTAAGTGTAAAGACTGTAATGAAGAATTTTATATTGCAGATGGCGAAAGAAAATTCTTTGAATCGAAAGGATTAAACTTACCAGTGAGATGTCATTTTTGTAGAGATAAAAGAAAAAATTATGCACGATAAATAAACTACACTATCTAAAGAGCTTATGCTCTTTGCTCAGTCCTTGTATAACAAAACTCAATATAACAGTGGGTATACAAGGGTTGACCAAAGGATATAAACCTAATCGATATATCCTAAAATAAATAAAGGAGGAGGAAACAATCATGAATTTAAAACTACTCAAGGAATTCAAAGCAATTTGTGCCGAACATCCTCAAGTCCCTTTTACTATGGATGCTTTCGAAAAATTCATTGCTCATATTTCCAAATAATCTACATATTCTATATCATCTAACCAAATCACTAAATAAATTTATGAAAGAAGGTATTCCAATGCAAAAACCTAAAAACATGAAAAACTTAACTCATTCTGCTTCAAAATTAAATATCCTATACTTAGGCAAAGAAATTGTTTACACTGGCGAAGGTCACTCTCTAAAGCCTTACAGGGGAGAAATCATCAACATTGCTTACTACTCAAACCTTGAACCTGTTCCATATGCCGAGATTAAACTTAAAATCTGGAATAACCGGACAGTAACTAAGATCATGAAGTTATCTGATGTTGTGCTAGTATCCTCTATTAAGAAATCAAAGAAATCCAGAGTAGCAGCTTAATTCAATATCTTTTATATGGACACTGTATGATGTAAAATAATTATAACAATTGATGCCAATACGTTGTACAGTGTAATTCTTAAAGGATATTGTATAAATACAAACTATCAATTAAATATCTCATTTTCACTATAACAAATCAAGTTAGGAGGTTGGAGCCACAATGTCAAAATCAAAAGTATCAAAGTCAAATCATGAAATAATTTATATCATTGCAAAATCTAAAGGATTCGTATATAATGGAGAAAATATATTTACATATGCAGACTGGTTAGCAAAAGGTTTTAGAGTAATCAAAGGTGAAAGAGCTTTCTCTACAACCAACTTATGGACCAAAGGAATCAATCGAAGAAAAACTTTGCAAAGTATTTTTACTATTGATCAAGTGGTTAAAATTTATACTAAGGAGTTGATTATGGTATAATTTCCATAACAATTCCACTTTAGAATCACAAGGAGGTTAATATGACATATAAATTCAAGCAAGCAATTGTAAGTCAAGATCAATATGTTTATGGTTTTAGATTTTATCTATCAATTGTGAAGTGGTATAGATAATCCATCAAACTAAATTAAATTATTAGGAGGAATTAAAAATGATGCTAACTGAAACTAAAATTGACCAAATGAGAAGAGATGTTTCCAGAATGAATCAAGCAACTGAATTCTTTATGTGGTATTCTGAAGAATATACACAAGAATGTATTAAAAATCAAACACAACGTCCCAACATTATGATTATTAATGAAAAACCTTATCTAGTTTGTGGCTTAAGTTATTCAATTATGGAAATTCCTAAATGGTGCTATAGAAATGATACTAAATTTATTGGTGTAATTCCTAAAAGACTTCCTACATATCTAGATTTAGGAAATGATGAATCATATTCTAAATTGTTTGAAGATGCTTATAACAATTCTCATGTTACCGAACCAGTAAATGGAATTATAGAAAGGTTGTGTAATTGATGGAATTAGGCAATATTGTAAAAACCAAAGATCAAAGACAAGGTAAAATTGTTCAAATTCAATTATCTTTAACTAGTAGAAAAATTTATGTAGTAGAATTTACTCAAAATGTTAGTGATGGATTTTTTGAGGAAGAACTTGAGTTGGTTGACAATACTACAGTTTGGTATGATGTATTTGAAGCAATACGAGAATTATACAGGGATAAAAGCAAGAAAGCAGTATCGAAGAAAGGAGAAATTAAGTGGATAGAAAGGACTCTAGACAATATCTCAAAGGATAAGGTTAAAGACCTTGTATATATCAATGTGAATGGATTCGAGCATAATATACTTAGAGATATTGTGTTAGAATCATTGAACTTCAATATATGGTCTATTGTTGAGTAGAAATGTCATTTATGATATAACAGTTTGAGTTCTGAGGCTCTAGAGGATTTTTAATTAAATTAATTGGAGGAATAAAAATGAAAATTGATAAAGCAAAGTTTATAGAACAGTGCGTAGAATCAAACGAATGTATAATTGAAGAATTCCATGATTATTTTGAAGTAGTCTCTTGTAATTGTAAATACGAAAATTGCGAAGGTTGGCAATTGATAACAAAAGAAAATGCATTTGAAAAATTGCGAGATAAAGTATTGAATAATAATTTAAAAATCAAGTTAAACAAATTAGGATTTAAATCAGTTTTAATTGAAGAAGATAATCTAAATAATATCTATGTAAAAGTGTGGTTCAATTTTGAAATGAATGGTAAAATACATTCAGATGGTAGACATGAGTTTTGCGATATTGGAAATTCAGAAGAAACATTGAATTATATTATTAAGTGGATTGATGATAAGGAAAAAGGATTTAAGGTAATTTTGTAAATTCTATATCCTTCGAATCTATTATTTCCAAGTATTCTAAATTTGAAGGAGCGTGTATTTATTATGAAAAGACTATGTATTAACTATGAATTTGAACAAGAGATTCCAAAAGAAATACTCAAGGATAAAAATGTATACACTAGTGAAATCGGCTTTATCATTGTAAAAACTGAATACAAAAAGAAGTTTGAAAAGAAGTACGATATTCCATTAACAGACTTTTCAGAATGGTTTACGAAAAGATATAGTGAAACTAAAACGATTCATGAATTAATTTATGAAATATTAGAGGATGAACCACTTCTGAAGGATGAATGGGTAGAGCAAGATTTTACTGATAAATATTCTTCAGAAATGATTAAATCAACACTCAATAAATTATCTTTTATGTCTGATGATAAAATTATTGAGTATATTTTAAGTTACAAGTTGGAAGAAGCATTGAAAATTGTTATTAAACCCTTTATAATGAATGAATCAATCAAAAAATATCAAGAGCGTGTTAAGGGTTTAGAAGATCAATATCGTATTGATTATTATAAGAAAATTACTGACCTTTAAAAAGCAAGGTTTATTGGAGTTTAAATAAGAAAGGAATTGAATATTAATGGAAATTTTCAAAATCAAAGACATTGATTATTGTTCTAAATGCCCATATAAAAGTAAATAACTCTGGTTTGAGCCAGTATAAAAAAGTATCTTAAGCTTGGTATGGTTGTTTAACTCTGTTAGGTGGTATAACAAATAACAGGAGGATGATTAAAATGACAAATTATGAAAAAATTATGAACATGAGCATTGAAGAATTTGCAAAAACTAGAATCAATTATGATCCTGAGTGGGGCGAATATGGAAATGATATTTCAGGTAATGTATATGTATACGAAAATGATGCAATTGAAGATGAAATTAAATGGTTAAAACAAAAGGTAGAATAACGATGTCTAATACTATCAAAAGTAAATTTTAAATGTATATTTAAAAGAAAGAAGGAATTTAATTATGACAACTGTTAATTTTAAATCTCTTAATTGGAAAATTGATGAGAGAACACTTAGAGGGGATGGGAAATATAATACTGAAAAAGCAACAGTAGAAATTCAACTTCCAAATGGGGATTGGAAAATTTTTAGAAGTTATTCTCTTCATCGTGGAGCAAGTGTTGAAACGGATAATATTTGGAATCTTCTTATTCTTGATGGAAATTATTCCAAACATATTAATGTTGGCACTCTTGACAATGGCAAACAAATTACGGAAGAAGACTATCGAGAATATATGCATAATTTATTTAATGGCATGACACAATATATTTTGTCTAGTGATTCAATTAATAATGTGGATGATGATAATAAATATTGTGAAGTTATCACTGAACATTTTGGAATTAAAAGAGAATATGAAATAACAAGATGTTCTACACTTGAAGAAGCAATAACAAAAGCAATGGAATTTTCTGATAAAATTAAAAAGGTTTTTCATAGTCAAGATAGGGTATTTGTAAAAGTTGGTAATCTTTATTATAACCCTAACAAATTATTTTCAAATGGTATAGGTGTTTCTTGGATTTAATTTAAATTAATCTGTGCTAGTGATTTAATCTCATATCTTATATAACAGAGTCAATATAACAGATGCAGTTATAACATAGATATGGGATTATATTATAGCATTGGTTGCTAAAAATAAAATTAAGGAGAAATTGAAATGAAAAAATTAAATGAGATTCAATTAGAAATCCAAAGACTTGAAAGGGAAAATGATATTAATAGAGACAGGTTAGAATATTTTGAAAAATTAGGGGACATGGATAGAGCAAAAATGTACACAAAAATGATTAGTAATTGTAGTATAAAGATTGATACTCTTGGATGGGCAATTGATTACAAATATTTATAGCTTAAAATGTTATTTTCATTTGGTCATTTTTACCATAACAGCCGACCATATTTATTGCATGGACTTTTTAAACTATACGTTATTCGTATAGTTAATATCCTAAGTCACAAATTGCGACTTTAAAAAGACGAATATCGTCTAGTAGATTAACGCTACCCAATATTGGGGAACGTCTTCTAGTAGTTCAGAAAATGCTTCGTATGTATTACGGACGAAGTAAAATAAAATATAAAGGATGTGAATAACAATGACACAAATACAAATTAAACATTCTTGTTGGTTCTGCCTCAATTTAGACTGCGATCATATAGAATATAAATCATGTCTCAAGAACCATAAACTTAAATTTATTTTCAATGTAAATGAATGTTCAGATTGGAATGGTTAATACTAATATCCAAGATATGGTATAACAGATTCAATATTATCTTTCCAACTTTGTTTTTATATTTGATTTAAAAACTATTGCAATTTATTCCAAATGTGATAAGATGTAACTAAGAAATAAATATTTAAGGAGTGGTACATAATGAAATATGTAAGAACAAATGCGTTAGCTGAAATAAAAGTAGGGAGAATATTTGTTTCTAAAGAAAATAATTCCTATGTCTATTTGGTAAAAGAAATCTTAAATGGAGGGATTATGGCAAGTCCTATAGGTGAATTTGGAGAATCAGAAGAAGTTTATATTGGTGGTTTTGAGTTAGCTAGATTGTTACATGCAGTAATTCTAGTTCAATAATATCCCAGAAAAGGCAGAATTGAAAGGAGTTTGAATAATGGAAAATAATTGTTTTGGTTGTGAACATTGTTTTAATATTCCATCATATTTACAAAAACATTATGCAGAAATTGGTATGAACTTCCCTGTAGGAACGACACTATGTGGTTTAATTAGAAATATTCTTCCTAGTAATAACACTTGTAATGAGTTTGAAGAAAGAGAATGGGAGGATGATAAATCATGAATGAAAATTATATTGTACTAGAGGGAGACATTGAAAACTCAGATGAGGATTGCACATTTGCTAAAATTATAAAAGGCGGAATATCATTAAAGCAATATGATTCTAAAAGTAAACAAATGGTTACGATTTTCTTGACAAATGAAGAAGTCGGAGAATTGGAAAAAGAATTATCTACTAGAGGGAAATATTAATTAAAATTTAAGGAGGATGTATTATATGACAAATACAAAATTAGTAAAAGAATGTGTCCAAGAGGATGTTGTAAAATACTTTGTGAAACGTGAAGATGGAATTGATTACCTAAAAGTAAATGTTAAAAAGGATGGCACAATCAAGAAAACCAAATATATACTTAGAGGAATGAGTAACTATGAGATGGAATTGGAGAAAACCAGATTAATTAGGCAAGGGTATACTGAGCAAATTTTACCCAACCAAATGTAACTTTTAAATGCTTTGGAAAATAAAATTTAAAGAGGAGAGTGTACATAATGAAAAAGAATTTAGTACCTGCTATTCCGGTGATGTCTTGGGATAAAGAATTAACTGAAAGACAAATAAACCTCGCAAAAGGAAGTTGTCACAAAATATCTAAGAAGCAAATGGTTAAAAGAATCTTATCATTCATGAAAAGTAATCAAATTACTGATGCGGATAGAAAGGTGTTTAATAAAATCCTTGGTGATACTAAACTATTAAATAAACTTCAGATTTGCACGGATGGTTCTTGGCTTAATGGTAGAATTTTTTATAAGAATTTCTTTAATCAATCTGATGCAAATATTTGTGTTGACGGAGAATATTGGATGCAATATTATAGGGATAATAATGTAAGTCCCGACACTTTTACAAAACTTAACTACATGAAATACAATTTCGAGGTAATATATTTACACTTGGTTAGCAATAGTAGAGAATTTGATCACGAATACCATGAAGAAAACCTACTAACAAATTTCAATGTTGATCAACTTCCAATTTATGAAAAAGCATTAAAAGATTTTGGAGACAGTAGTTTATACATTACTGATCAAGCTTATGATAATCGTGGAAGATTATTATCTGACTATTATTCATTAAGAACAAAATCAAATAAAGATAGATCAGATTTTTGGAAATTATTCAGAGGAATAAGAGATAAAATTTCAGCATAAAACAGTCTTTGGACGGATTTTATAATTAGAAAGGATGAAGGAAAATGAAAAGAATTCCTTACTCATTTAGCAAACGTGGAGATATAATTAACCATCCTAGTATCAATCAAATTGTATGGTACTGTGATGCCGATAAACCAGATATGAGAGTAGTAATTATCAATAAGGTAAATCGTAATTATTACAGCAATGGAGGAGATCAATGGGAATGGCAAGAGGTATTTGAGGATGGCACTTTAGGAAGAGAAGAAAGTGGAAGAGATAATTTTTATTTATATTATGGTGGATATAAGGTTTTCAAAACTGTAGAATTTAATTAAGATTAAGAAAGGATGATAATAATGGATAAGATTAAAAGACTTGGTAAAATACTTGAAGAATATAAAAATGGGAAAAGTTATTCTGCTTGTTTGGCATTAATTGATGATATGGAAAAGAACTGTTTTAATTTTGAGTTATTATGTCAAACATTTGATGATGCAATACAAAGTGTGACTCCTAGAAGTGGCCCATAGCTTCATTCTTAGAGTCGTAATATCCCTTAAAATCACTCTTTCAAAGAGTATAACAGAGGAGGTAATATAATGAAAGTTGTAGGTAAAGGTGATCACAGACAGGTTGCACATGAATGTTCGTGGTGTGGTGAGTATATCAATGAGTTAGAAGGTGATGATAAAACAACTCATGATGGTAACATGTATCATTATGGATGTTTTGAAGAAATGATGGATGAAAATAGATTTTATGAATCCGTAGATAAAATACATGAGAGCGAATAAATCTGACATATCATGAGAAAAAGGTATTTCCTCTTAAATATAGAACTTATACTAAAATACTATTACACAAGGGGAGATACCAAAAATGCATTGGAAATCTAACATAACTTCATGGAAAGATCCAAACACAAATGAATTTGTCACTCGAAAAGAATATGGAAAATTATCTAAGAGAGCGTCAGTTAATGGATTGTCTGCTCCTGAATATTTAATCTCTAAGGGTTATTTTAAAGACAGATATCATTATTACAGGTTTAAGGATAAAATGTTTTTGGATAGGGAAAATTGAAAGGATGATTAAATTATGGGATACTCAATTTATAAAATAGATTTTGACACTCAAGAGAAAACTATATTATATGATTGTATTGAAGATATTCAAAAAGCAGATTTATTAGCACAATTGGCAATGTGTAATAAAACAACTAATGAACTGATTTTCATTTGTGCAGGATGGAATAGGAGTATTGATAGAGATTCAGAATTGTATAGTAAAGTTTTGGAATTGGCTGTAGAATATAAAAGCGAAAGGAAGTGTTAAGATGGATAAATTTAAAATTATGAAAGAAGCACTAGAAAAGATATCGAATGCGTGTGATGTTTTTGATATGGAAGGCAAAAGCGATTATGATTGTTTTGAAGAGTGTATATTTATTGCATCAAAGGCATTGAGCCTATTAGAAGAAGAAAAACATTGCTTGGTTGATTATTGTCTATATAATTCGAATCTTAAATGTCCTTTTAATAACTACTTGTCATTTTCTAAGCAAATTAAAACTATAACTGAATGTCCATTTAATTAATCAAATCAATCATGCAACTTAACTGATAATTATTAAGGAGGAATTAACAATGTACGCTATAACAAAACAAAGTGGGTTATTTGGCACTCAAGTAGATAGAACTGATTATCTAGGTTGGCAAGAACCAGCATGGGACGAAGACGGTTATTTTTGGACTTCAAAAGAAACAATTTATGAAATACATCAAGAAGGAAATAATACAATTGGACATCAATTTTTATTTAAAACAGAAGAGCAAGCAAAACGATTAGCTGTAAAATTAGAGATAGTTGACTATGGTATTGAAGAATTGTAAGTGATGTGATGGAGGTACATCTATGGCAAGAGGTGGTATTAGAGAATTATTGTATAAAACTCCAGAAGAGAAAAGAGCAGAAGAATATATTCAAAAATATCTTAAAGATGACTGGTTATATCAATATTTACCTTTTATTGTAGGAGCAGTAGCAATTGTTTTTATGTTGATTGTGGTTAATTTATTTGATGTTAATAAATAAATTGATAAAAGGAGTTTGATAAAAATGTTAACTAAAACATATTTAGGTCAACCAGTAGTTTTCAAAAATAAAGTTTATGGAAGAATTGTTTCTTTAAAGGGTTTATCCGTAAATTGTGGTACTTTACATTCTATTGTTCAATTTAGCACTCCATCAGGAATGGTTGTTGAAACTGGGATATTTTATCTAAATGAACAAGAAGAGAATGACATCCTAAAACTAAAAGAATTTGAACAATGGCATTTAGATAATTTACCAAATGAAAAAATGTATGATGGTAGATTAGAAAGTGTGGATATTTCTGATTAAGACATTTCCCACATAATGACGATTTGAAAGTAAAAATAGAGGAGAATTTTATTGGAAACAGAACGATACCAAATATATTGTTTAATCCGTTTAAATAATGGAAACATTGTGTATGTAAATAGTTTTTATTATTATTCTGATGCTTTTGATTATATGACAAATGATTATAATAAAATAATGCGTACTACTTATTTTCCTAGAATACTCTCAAATTATAGTAATGATTGGAAGGCAGAAATCAATTTAACTGATGGTCAGTTTGATAAATGGGATATTATCGAATCTTATATTGAAACACCAAAAGTCAAATAACTTCAAATAATATTTTTAATTGAAAAATTAAGGAGGATAAAATAATGGTTAAATTTATAGCACTGTTAATTTTCACAGCTCTATTCATCATAACTTTCATATGCTTTTTATTATATCTATATTTTACTCTCATTACATCCAAGCAAATTGAAAAAGAAATCCAACTCAAACAAGAGCAACGTACAAAAACAGAAATAAATCTTAATCAAAAACTAATTAATTTATGCTCCTTATTTTCAATACCTCTTGAGTATAAAAATGATTTAGGTACAGCAGCAGGACATATTTTATATCATCAAGACAGGAAAGGAAGAATATTTTTAGACAATTGTAAAATTGAAGTGTTAGAAAAACATCAAAACAAACCTTGGGTATTAGCACATGAGATAGGCCACTACATAGCGTTAAATAAACTTAAAGATGATACTGAGGAAATGGCAGATCAGATGGCGAATGAATTATGTTGTATGCTTTTATCAGAAAACGAACAGAAGGATTTAGAAATTGGCTTGAAGGTTTATTTTAAACAAGAAGGAAGGAGATGAAATATAAAATGTGTCTAGCTACTAATTACACATCTCAACTATTAGAAATCTATCACAAAATTAATTCAGATGTTAAGCGTCTTACTGAAGAGGTTAGAACTGCTAATCTCTTTAATATAGACATGCTACATAAAATTATGAATACAAATTTTAATGCTTGTGAAGGTTATAAATTAGCTAAAGAAATTAAAGACAACCAACTGTTTAGGCAACAAGCAAAATGTGAATTAACAACCCTAATTCAACTCAAAAAACATATAAGTACTAATATCCATTCATTAAATCAAGTTCATTCAGAAATAATCAATGATAATACTAGATATAAATATAATATCGAGAACAAAGTGTATAATCCAAAAGTAATGGGTACTAAAACTGTTTCTGAGCCTGAAGTGGGTAGTAGAGAATTTATAGATCCAGTAGCATTTAATAGTGAGAAACGTAAAGTTATTTCAAAACCTGTTCAAGCTAAACCTATTCCACAAGGATTATCTATTACATTAGGAGATGCTATACATAAGAAAACGAATGTAAAAATGAAAGTAATAAGTAAAATTGATGATGGTCATTATTTAGTTAAGGTTAAAAATGGATATCAAGTTATATGTAGTAAACATATTGTTAGTTTGGAATTTCAACAATCTGCTAAATGACTTCAAAGAATGCTTTCAATGGGTATGAAAGGGGAATAATTACTATGTTGATCAGTCGATTTTCTTTAGACGGATTTGAGCCACAAAATCAAACATTGCACAAAAGTTATTCAACAGAAGAATTATTCCCTGATTGTGAATACGGAGTGTATGCTTATGTCCAAGGCGTAGAAAATAAGATGTTTCTAAATCATCTCCCTAAAGAGAAACAAGACAAATTATCTTTATGGATTGGTGAGATAGATAATGATGCTACAGTCTTTGTTTGTGGTATACCTAAAAATAAAAAGTGGTATGACTTAAAGAAAACAACCTTTGGAGAAATTAAAAGCAAAGAAACTAAACCAAATGAATTATTCATACCTGCTGAATCATGTTTAAAGATTAAAAATGTAAGGAAGATTTATGATTTCAGATGGGTTAGTGACTATGCAAGAACGATGTGTGAATATGACTTAGGATAAAAACGCAATTGTATGGCATTATAAATATAAAAATAATCTTTTTTATTTATATCAAAATGGTATTGCAAATACCCTATAAATATGGTAAGATACAACTATCAAATAGAAAGGAGTTACCACAGCAATGAAAGTCAAAAACACCTATACTCAATCAGAATTGTTAAATATTATGCAGAAGTATAATTCTACTGACAGACAGATCATCAAGACTAATCTTCAGGAAATCAAAAAAGTATATAACTTTGGCAATGTAGATATTGTAAATGATCTAGGGCATAAATCAGAACTAGTTAAATCATGGTTTAATAAAGCCAATCCAAACATTCCAATATTTGAAGATGCTTTAAGGTTGGCAGTACATTATGACTTTGATATTACTGAATTAATTTAGAGGAATTGAAAAAAGGAGAAATCTAAAATGAAATTAAAAACTAAACAAGAATTAATAGACAGTGGATTCATTCACATTGCAACTAATTTAGTAAATGGAGTTGAAAAATGGGCCAAGTTTACTGGTTATGAAGATTTTATTCAGCAAATAGATTTCAAAGAAGGAGAATACACCGGAGAAATTGAGGTAATTACTTTTGGCAAACTTGGCTTATATGAAAAAATGTTTAAAAAGATGATGTTTTATCCTAAAGTAAATCAGAATGGTTATATGGAAAAGATGTCCGAAAAATGGTTGTAATTATATTGCGAAAGGATGATTGAAATGGAAAAGAAAATCGTATTCAAAAATGTTAAACAGGTTAATGAAGTTGATGAAGAAAAGGTTAAAGGAATTACTGATCAAATTAATCAAGAAATCACTGAAGACGAAGATTACTGCGTTGAATGTGGAAGCGAAGATTTAACATGGGATTTCAGAAATCAATATCATAACTTTTGGATATGTAAAAATTGTGGGCATGAATTTAGGACGCAAAGAATTGAGGAAGAATAATCCTATCAATGTCTAAGTTTATACTCTAAATTTGAAAGGAGAATGATCACTAATGAAATTACAAAACGATGTACAACAAACCATTGTGCGATTAGTAAAGAAAACTCTTTATACTACAAATCAAGATATATTAGATTCATTCAAACAAATTTTAATGTACAGTATTTCTTCAGAAACATTTAAATCTTGGATTTATGAGAAAGTTGAATTAGAGATTAAAAAACTAATCGAATGGAGTGTAATTTATGAAGTAGAGGAGGAAGGTGAATTAGCAGGATATTATCAAACTGACTGGACTGATGAGCAGATTGATTTGATTAGTAAGTAAAAAAAGGAGGTATTAATTATGGTGGACTTCAATGGTACAAACGACTTAAGAGATGTTATAAAAGATTTTATCTATTGGCAAGTTGATAAGAAAACTAATTCAGAAGAAGAACGTGAATTAATGTCAGAACAAATTTATTCATTATCAGAAGAGACTATCAAAAGACTCAAAGACGAAGTTGAAACCAACATTAGAATTTTTACAAATGTATAATTGGCTTGACAAAGGGCAAGCAATTTAAAGGAGGAAGATTATAAAATGTTTAATAATACAGAAACCAATCTATTATTTATGGAATCACTTCTATCAGGTGATGTAAGCAAAGCAATTGAAAATCAGGAAAAAAGAGGTCAATCTGCATTAGTAAATAGTTTTAGTTTACCTATTAAATATGGAAGAGGAAATGTTAAAGATACTGTTGAATACTTAAACAAACTTAAAGAAATTGGTATTAAAGTCTTAGGTGATAAAGATGATTTATTTATGGAAGTTGAATTGCCTACTGGATGGAGTTTAAAAAGAACAGACCATAGTATGTGGTCAAACTTAGTAGACAACAAAGGAAGAGAAAGGGCTAGTATCTTTTATAAAGCGGCTTTTTATGATAGAGATGCATTTATTAATTTCAATAGAAGATTACACATAAGTTCTGAAAAACATGATTACGATGAAGAACAATTTGAACGGCAACCAGAATTTATCACAGTTGGTTATGAAGAAGTATTGGAAAAAGTAAAAGAAGAAAGTTCTTATGATAGAGATGATAGATATTATTATGGTTACGAAGATAGTTATGAAATGTTTTCTGTGAAGAAAGTTAAGAAACCAATTCAAGAAAAGAATCCTAATTACAAACCACTTACAGGTTATGAAAAATATTCTCAACCTTTTCATTTTGAAGTTTATGATTTTGACGGAACAGTGTTATTTAAATCAGATATAGTAAAGACTGATTTCGAATATTCTAAGGATAGGCATTGGGAATTTTTTGATCATAGGGATCAAGTTGAAGAGTGGGCAAAGTTTCAATGTGAAGTGTGGTTAGATATGAATTATCTAGGTTGGAAAAATGATTTAGCTTATTGGGACTAATAGTCATTACATTAAGGAGATGAGAATTATGGGAAAATATGATTTAACAAGTAAGCAGATATCATTATTAACAACAATGTTATTAAAAAATGTATTGTTTACATGTGAAGACAAATAACACCAAGCAAAAGTTAGAACAGACAGTAGAGAACTGTTTAAAATGCTTATGAGTAAACACAATGAACAAGAATCTGAGGAGTTAAAAACATACGCTAGTTATTAGACTCTAAATATTTTGCCTTGAAAGGAAGGTTTCGAAGGATATGAAAACTATAAAGCTAATAAATTATGTGTTGGAAACATTATCACTCATCAAGATTGGACTCAAGATTTAGTTGTTCAAAAAGTAATTCCTATTGAAAATGATATTAAAGTTGAAACAATTGGTATTTGCCAAGATATCCACGGCAAAGAATACCATATATTCAATAAAAATCAAGATGTTGAAATTTGGTAAACCATTAAAAATACTATTTCTTGGGATTGTAAAAGGAGGCTTGTAATAATGATTAAGGAAAAATTCATCGTAATTATTGTGAACCTAAAGATTGCAAAGCTTGCGACATAACCAAAATATGTGAAAAGAAAGAATTATTTGGCACAGAAAAAATTTGTCCAGAGTGTAGAGAAAAATTTAAAATTACACGTTTGCTATATATGAGTGTAACACATGATTGTCGAAAGTATCATGGATGGTAAGGGGTGGAAAAATAACACAAGAATGCATTATTTTATATAGTAAAGGAGATTTTTAAGATGCGTAAAGAAGATTTAGTAAAATTGCTAAATGGAGAGTCTGTCAAAGTTGGCAAAAATCAAATTTATTTAGATGGTGATAACTATTTTATAGTAGAGAAATATGATCACACAGAAAACGAAGTAGAATTTTTTAATGTTTTTGATGGATTCAAAAGTATTGAGCTTGCGATTAAGATGGCAAAAGATATTTAAAATTGAAAGGATTGATATTAATGGACAATAACAATGAATATTTCGAATTCCTTGATGATTTAAGAGACAGTGGTACTGTTAATATGTTTGGTGCTTCTGTTGACCTTAGAGAAGAATTTGGTTTAGGTAAAATAGAAGCTAGAAAAATTCTTGGTCAATGGATGGATACTTATGATGAAAGACATCCAGAATGAAAGTCATTATTGTAAGAAAGGAAGATGTTAATAATGAATAGAATTAGACAACATAGACCTGCTTTTGTTACAGGATTTGAAAATGAAGTGGTTAAATTTAATACTGCTGAGGAACTTTTAGAAATAGAATTTGTAAAAAATTTCTCTCGCAATGATAATTTCTATCGATATAGTTTAGGTAGCGGTGCTTTAATGGCTGAATATGAAGATGGTTATGAATGGTGGGTAATTGGGCACATTGACAATGCAGAAGAAGTAAATCTACCTATGTGGATGCCTAAAGAAAGATTAAACAAATAAAAGAAAGATTTTTCTTTAAAGAAGCAAAGAAAGGATGATAAAAGTGTCAAATTATATCAATGTAGATAATATCAACAACAAAGAAGATTTATTGAAAAAGTTAAAAGAGGCAATCGGAATTCGCAATCAAATGGGAGGAGCGTTATACTGGAATATACTTAATGACGATTGTATTGAAATAACTAGGAAATGTATAAGTCTTGGGTGTAGTTATGAAGAAGTAAATTCTATAACGTAAAAGAATCGAAAGGAGCAAAGTTAATGTTCTATGTATTTAGTTGCACATTGAGAGAATATTTAAATTCTAACGGTTTCACTCCAGTAGTAGATGATAATTCTAAAAAAGATGGTACTTGTGTTAATTTTGAAAAGAAAAATTATTGGAGATATATTAAAAATCAAGAATTGGAAAAAGCAATAAAAGAGTGGGAGTTACAAAAATCTTAATTTCTAAAAATGAGGTGTAGCAATAGTTTCGGATTTTGCTAAATCCCTTAAACTCCCGATTTCAAAGTATAAACGAAAGGATGGATAAATCAATGGAAACTGATAACAAATTCAATCAATTATGTGTATGGCAAGGAACCGTATTAGGAGATTCAACAATTGAAGACTTTGTAAATTTCTTCAAAGAAACATTCAACGCCAGAATTCAATTTTGTGAAGAAGTCACAACAAATGGCAATGTTGAAAAAGATGAAGAAGGTGGCAGAAATGATATTTTATTCTATGTTCATGAAGATGACATTTCTCGCTTTGCTGTAAAAAGATTAGAATAGAATATGGTATACGATGGTGGGAAGATGTTGTTTCTTATAATGATAATTCTTATTTGTATGATCAGGAAGTGTTGGATAAATATCAGGTTAAATGGTAGAAAGGAAGGTTAAGTAATGAAAAAGAATACATCAATAACTGATTGGTCTGAAGGGATTAAACAAATGGGAGAGGAAAGACGAGAAATTAATAACAAACTTTCTCCTAATAAGAGTGATATTAAAAATGCTTTATCTTATGCTAGAGAAATTTATGAAACTGTAGTATTAATGAGTAATTCTTCTAGTTTCGCTCACGAAGACATAATTAGTTTTGAAATAGCACAAAAGATTTTAGATGCTCAGAAGAAGTATATTGAAGAGAGCATTAAGAATTTGGAAATCTATTTGGGGATTATTTCAGATAAAGAATGATATAAGAAGGAAGGATGATAAAAATGTCAAAATGGAATTATAACCTTGGAGAAAACGGAATAAAATTAAGGGATCTTATTAAGGAAGAAAAAGAAGCCGAAACTATTGAGCAAATTGAAATATGCTTAAAATCATTATTAAGTCAACTATCAGCAAAGGATAGAGAACATCATGGCGAAGGTATTGAGGAGTTGTTAGAGTTGCTCGAAGTTGAAGCAGAAACTATTAGAAATGATATTAAGGAAGTTACTGAGGAGTGGGGCTTTGATAACATTCAAGATTTAGTCAATGCAAGATTATTAGAATTATATGATGTGTGCGATAGTTGTCGATGTTGGGTAGAATTTTAGTCTCCTACCAAAGATAGATTTCATACTAATAAGGAGGGTATGGCCATTAATAAACCTATCAAATTTGATATTAATAAATTCTCTTCAAGATTACATGTATTAATGAAAGAGAATGATCTAACCACTTATACTTTAAGGGATGTAATTTACCTAACTCCAAGTGCTATATCAAGATATATCAACTCAAAAATGAAACCTAAAAGAACGACAGTCGAAGTATTGGCAAAATATTTTAATGTTAATTCAGACTGGCTAATGGGGATAAATGATGAACGATGTATTTATAGTTTAGATGAAAGATTAAACAATGTTCAAGAGAAACCTTTGATATTGTCAGATGTCCAAATATTATTATTACTCGACTGTATAAAAATCCACAAAATGCAGAGTAGATTATTTACAGGTGAAGAAAATGCTCAGTTAAATGATATTGAAATTATTCTTAAAAATTATTGTATGAAAGAAGGTAAACTAAAATGAAAAATCTCATAACTGATGAAATGATTATAGAATTTAACGATGCAATGCGTATTCAAGGAAGTTCTATCATATTAGTAAAACAAGAAGATTGGTCTAATAGTATTGATATTAAATTACCAGAAGATAAATTCATTAGACATTTAAGCATTGGCTTAACTGATGAATTTTATGAATTGCTTAAAGCATTTTTTAGACATACTTGGGGAATAAAAGAATTAAGTTTTAATAATACAGGTACTACATTTTGGAGTTTTGGAGAGTAGGAAAGGAGAAAATATTCAATGGATAAAAATTATCTATTAACTTATCAAAAGGGAAATTGTCAATCATACGCATGGTTTGATACAGAAGAGGAATTAGATGATTTTGTAGACAAATACGATGTCTATGTAATTGAAATTTTCAAGATTAATGATATTGAATTAATAAGTGAATAGGAGGGAATATAATGAAAAATCTATATGAAGTTAATCAAAGAATCATAACCCTTAGAACAGAAATTAGCACATTACAATCAGAAATTATTGATACTCTAGAATGGCAAAAAATCCAAGGATTAAGACCTAATAAAAATTGTGATGCAATTGCATTTAGAGAAATGAGAATATCTATAATCGAAGGTGAAATTAATAGAATTAAATGGGTAGCAGATGAAAACTAAGGAGGACAATAGTTATGAAATCAATAATAATTGAAGGAATGTCTGTTAGTGAATTATGTCTTGGAATGAGTATGTTTGGTGAATATTGCCCATTCATGAATTTAAAACATAAAAAGGTTAAGGATTGCAAAGGAACTAATTGTAAAACAAGAGATGATATTTATGATTGTATAATTAAAATGGTTTTATAAAAGAGGCATAATAAGGGGGAAGAAAGATGACAAATGTAAATGATGAATATAGAAAAGCATGTATTGAAGAAATGAAAAAGGATTTAGTTGATGAGTTTTTAAAGCTAATGGATAACGAGAATGTTTCTGGCAAGAAAAGAGATCAAATTTTTAAATTGATTATGGATGTCATTTATCTAGCACAACAAAAGTAATTAGAACAGGAATTTCAAACTATATTTGAAAGGAGTTAAGGAATGATTGAAGAGTTAAATAAACAACATTTTAAAGTTATTAGGGAAGCAATTAGAAAACTTGAGTGTCATGGTTGTCAGTTTTCCAATGAATGTAAAGACATGGAGGTTGGTTTTTGCACTGAACTAACCTCTTGGGCAATAAATAATGAGTACAGTGATTTTGTAAAGGTTGCTGAAAAATCCAGAGGTTGTCACAATTGTGATAAACAAATATTCACACATAATTTCAGACCATCTAGGAGTTGTTCTCCATGTAATGGGAAAAGTGATTTAAGTGAGTGGTTTGCTAGAACTTGGTAAGAAAAATTAAACCAACATCAAAGACTCATTTCAAACTAAATAGAAAGGAGATTAGTTAATGAGATTTTATGAATTTGAACAAAGAAAACCAAAAAACAATAAGGATGTGCTAATTCAA
>Ga0209000_1000444_pt1 | contig 40770 bp, 40 predicted proteins | sample RifGroD2_FD_183998 | JGI IMG/M metagenome (GOLD analysis project Ga0209000, IMG submission 183998) | Groundwater microbial communities from Rifle, Colorado, USA - Groundwater D2 (SPAdes) (version 2) | ecosystem: Environmental > Aquatic > Deep subsurface > Groundwater | place: Rifle, Colorado... | reverse complement strand
TTCGTCAGTATTAAATACGATTTTACCGACAGCAGCTCCCGGAGATGCAGCTAAACCTGTAGCAAGAAGTTTTCCTGCTTTTTTAGCAGCCGGATCAAAACTTGGCAGTAATAATTGATATAACTGTGTAGGATCAACAAGCTGAAGAGCTCTTTCTTTGGTGATTGTACCTTCTTCACACATTTCAACAGCGATTCTTACAGAAGCTGCTGATGTTCTTTTACCATTTCTGGTTTGAAGAATGTATAATCTTCCTCTTTCAATTGTAAATTCCATATCTTGAACATCTTGGTAATGATTTTCAAGTTTTTTAGCGATTTCTACGTATTCTTTGTAAAGTTCAGGCATTTCTGTAGCGAGTTCAGAAATTGTTTTAGGGGTTCTGATACCTGCAACAACATCTTCACCTTGAGCGTTGGTTAAGTATTCGCCATAGAATGTATTTTCACCGGTAGATGGGTTTCTTGTGAATGAAACGCCTGTGGCTGAATCATTACCCATATTTCCGAATACCATTGTTTGAACGTTTACAGCGGTGCCGTAGTTGTGATCAATTTTGTAGTGGTTTCTGTAAGCAACTGCTCTAGGAATATTCCAAGAACTGAATACAGCTTCGATAGCCGCTTGAAGTTGTGTATATGGATCTTGAGGAAAATCTTTTCCTGTTTCTTCTTTAATAATAGCTTTGTAAGCAGGAATTAAAGATTTTAAACCGTCAATACTAACGTCTGTATCAAGGTTAACACCTTCTTTTGTTTTTACTTGATCAAGAACGTGTTCAAATTTTTCTCTTTCGATATCAAGAACAACGCTTCCGAACATTGTTAAAAATCTTCTGTAACTGTCGTAAGCGAATCTTTCGTTATTTGTAAGTTTGATAACACCAACAATAGTTTCATCATTAAGACCTAAGTTCAAGATGGTTTCCATCATGCCGGGCATACTTAATCTTGCGCCTGATCTTACGGAAACTAATAAAGGATTGCTAGCATCACCGAATTTTTTTTCTGCTTGTTTTTCAACAACAGCAAGAGCTGTTTTTACATCATCCATTAAACCTGCAGGCATTTCATTTCCGTTGTTAATGTATTCCATACAAGTTTCTGTAGTAATGGTAAGTCCTGGAGGAACAGGAAGACCTGCGTTTGTCATTTCTGCAAGGTTTGCGCCTTTTCCGCCAAGAAGGTTTTTCATTGTTGTGTTGCCTTCTTTAAATAAGTAAACTCTTTTCGTTGTCATAAAATTCACCTTTCTGTAATTTTTTTTGACTGTATTAACAATAAATATATGAAAAAATATATTTTTATTAGTTAGTTTTCGTTATAACACAAAGTATTTTCAGTAACAATAAAGTTTTAATGAATGAGTTCAAAGCCTGCAAAGAAAATTCATCATTTTCGTTTCGGCTTTTACACTCCCGCTTCACGATGCCTAAATTTTAATAACTCCTGTATTTTTTCTTCCGGCAATACCGACCTTTTGCCTAGTAATCCTGAAAACAAATAAACCCTTGAATAAAATTCAAGGGTTTCAAGCTTATAAAAAGTTTCTTTTAAATCATGTCCGCATACGGTAGCACCATGATTTGCCATTAATACGGCATCATTTCCCTCAAAGAATTTTGCAACTGATTTTGCAAGTTCCAAAGTGGATGGAGTTTCATATTTAACGACAGGAATGCTTTTTTCTTACATAACAACAGGTTCTGCAAGAATCGCAGGGAAATTTGTTTCCCCGGAAACAGCCAATGCTGTACAATAAGGCGGATGCGCATGAATAATTGAATTTATTTCAGGTCTGGCTTTATAAATTTCCACATGCATCATACTTTCCGAAGATGGTTTTATATTAGTACAACTGTCATCCTGAACTTGATTCAGGATCTGATTTCCCTCTTCATCAAGAATAATAATTTTTTCTTCGCTCATCTCTCCAAGACAAGAGCATGTAGCTGTTATAAATATTTGACCATTTTGACGAAAACTTATATTTCCGGATATTCCGCGAGCGAAGCCATCTTTATAGAGCCTCTCTCCAATTTCAAGAATATTATTTTTTATATCTTTTGTATCAAACAAGACTAAAATTCTCTGCTGTTTGTTGTTACTATTCGCCTGTTTTTATAGCATATTTATCCCATAAACATATTTAACTTTCAAGCTTTTATCGCTTCAAGATTCGCGTGCAATAAAAAAGCCTGTTTTGAATAAACAGGCTTTAAACTACACACACTATATATTTCTACCTACTATATTAAATAAAAATTTATATAACTTTATTAATTTAATATAATTCGGTGCTATTAAATTTTAAGCAGCTTTTTTCTCTGCTGTTTCTGTTTTTTCTGTATCCTCAGTTTTCGCTGCAACAAAAGGATTATCTAATTTATCTCCTTCTGTTTTAATTTCTTCTTTTACTTTTGTTGCTTTTGCTTGTTGTTCTGCTGTTAAAGGTGCCGCAGGTGCTTTAGCTTCAGCAGGCTGCGCTGCATTAGTTTCTACCGGTGCTGTTTCGTCTTGCTCTGTAGCTTCAGCTTTTCCTTTTGTTGCAGGTACATTATCTGTATTTGCAACTGCTTTTTGTGCAACGGCTTTAATATTATTTTGAACTGTTTTAACAACTGCTGCGACCGGTTTATTTTCAGTTGTACTAATTTTCGAAAGAGCTTCATTCGCTTGTGAAGCAGAATTGCTTATAGTTGCTGCGCCAAAGTTGACAGCTTCACCCATATTTTTATTAATAGAACTTATTGCGGAATCAGATATGCCGGGAATACTTGCAATTTCCTGAGAAGCAACGCCCGCCCATGCAGTTATAGATTGCAACGCTGCAATTTCTGCACTAACTTCAGAACATGATTGTACAGCTTCATTGTTTTTTCCTTTTTTCAAAACAATTTGACTGCTTACATCATTACACTTTTCAGCTTGTTTTCTTATTGCTTCTTTTACTTGTGAACTAAATATAGAAATACTTGAACCTGAAATATCAAAATTTTCTGCCTTATCAGGATTACGTTTTTTCATAGCATTTTGCATTGCAACATTTGTAGCTATGGCTTGCTTTTGTGATGCTAAATACAAACTAAGACCCATACTTAGTATTCCTCCGATTAATTAAATTACCCCGGTAGTCAACACTAATTTAATAATAAAAATTTCATTAAAAATTCTAAATTTTTACCAATTTTTTTACCCGGCTCCATAAATAAAATTTGCAATCAAAACATACTGTTTGCAACTAATCACAAACTTATTTAAGTTAACCTGATCATTAAATTTTGAAAACTTTTGTTAATCCTCCTCGAATGATTTTTTATCGACCCCATATAATCTACTCCAATTATATAAAAACAATCAAAGATGCGTTATTTCAATAAATAGATTATTCTTAACAATTAGTTACAAAAAAAATTAAGCCTTAACACAAAGAGATGCAGCTAAGCTGCATCTCTTTGTGTTAAGTATACTATTTGCTTTATCCGACTTCTTTTAAACCGTTAGTTGATATAATTTTCAAGCGTCTTTCGGGTTCTTCACCTATGCTTGTGCTTGTTAAATTGTACTGCTCAATGATTTCGTGCTGAAGTTTTCTTATATAAGACTTTCTTGGTTCAAGCTCTATAGAATCTGAGCCGTTTAATATTTTATAAACTGCGCCTTGAACTTCTTTTAATGCGTCTTCTGTTTCATCAAAACAAGCCATTCCGTAAGAATCTCCCGGTTTTTCTTTCATTCCGAATGAGTCTTTAATAGCTTTTTGGATTTGAGGCATTGTATTTGATTTTACAAAGTGAATAGGCAAATGATAATCTTTTGCGACATTCAGTATTTTAGCTCCGCCTTTTGAAAAACTGTTATGCGCAATTACCACATCCGCTTCATCAATATTTCTTGTTATTTCAACTTCGATGTCAAGTCTTTCAATAACTTTATCAACCATTGAACGACTTACAGCATAGATAAAGATTTTTTTGGTTGCTGCTCCGACATTTTTTGTATATTTGTCTACATAAGCTTCAAAGCTGATTTTAGATTCTTTCTTTTCTACTTTTTCTTCCTGTTTAATTTCGATTGTTTCGCCTTTGTGGTCAATTTTTCTGATTTCCGGAGATACAGGCCATTCTCTAAGAATACAGTCAACTGCTTCAGCAGCGTTCGAATACACTGCAAGCGTATCTCTGTCCCTAATTTCAATTATTATATCAAAAGTTGGCTGTTTTTCTCTTTCAAGAACTGTTTTTTGGCAGGCTCTTCTTCTTGCTTCATCGTCACCGAGAGTTACGCTGTTTACTCCACCGACTAAGTCCGATAAAGTTGGGTTTTTAATAAGATTTTCGAGAAGATTACCGTGAGCTGTAGCTATAAGCATTACGCCTCTTTCAGCGATTGTTCTTGCAGCTTGTGCTTCCTGCTCTGTTCCGATTTCGTCAACAACAATGACTTCAGGTGTATGATTTTCAACAGCTTCAATCATAACGTCTTTTTGACGTTCCGGCGATAAAACCTGCATACGTCTTGCTTTACCGATTGCTTTATGAGGAACATCGCCATCTCCGGCAATTTCATTAGAAGTATCAACAACAATTACACGTTTGTTTATATCATCAGCTAAAAGCCTTGCGATCTCTCTAAGTTTTGTGGTTTTTCCTACACCAGGTCTTCCGAGGAACAAAATACTTTTTTCTTGAAGAACTAAATCCTTTATACAATTAATAGTCCCGGTCACAACTCTTCCGACTCTACACGTAAGACCTACAACTTTGCCTTTTCTGTTACGCATAGCACTAATTCGATGGAGTGTTCCGGGAATACCAGATCTGTTATCAGATGTAAAATCGTCTATTTTTGAAATTACGTATTCAATATCCTGCTGTGTTACAAATTCTTGCCCTAAATATTCGATAGTCTTATCTAAATGCCTTAATTCGCCTCTTCTTCCAATATCCAAAACCACTTCTACGATGTCATCCAGTTTTGATTTTTTCATTTCGCCAATAATTTTCGGTGGCAATACAGCTGAGAGTTTCTCTAAATCACTATAAAAATCAGAATTTGAAAAGTTATGTTCTTCTAAATCCACGGAATTCTCCTCTCTGCAAAAACTACATCCATTAAATTTTGCCTCAGATAGGTTCTCATTGTGATTTATTCCGTACTCCTTTTTTATATCTACATTATACATTATTTTTCGCCATTTTGCATTAATTAACTACTAAGCTTGTAGTAATGTTAACAATTCGTTGCAATTGCGCACTGAAATTATCCTCAAGCTCATCTAAATAAGATAGAATTATTTTTCTTGCAAAAGTTCCGTATGCGATCCCTGAAATTTTCAAACCGAGCTGATTAACCAATTTTTTAGTAAATTGATTTGTTCCGCCTGAAAGCTGAATATAAGCATCCAATTTGTTTTCCAACAATACTGCTGCTGCCGAAACAGCCTGTAAAGAAGAACAATGCTTATCAGTAGCGCCCATAGGTATTCCATCAATCTGTATTATTACTTTTTGGCTGACAAGGTTTATCAGAGAACTGACATAATTCTGCAATTCAGCGGGGTTAAACCGTTTTGACTCCACGCAAAATGACAAAAGTTCTATATTTTTTAGCAACGATACGTTTAATTCCAGAAAATTTTTCACCTCCTCTATGGAATTATTTCCTGTATGTATTTCAACAGCTTTAATTTCCTCATAAGATTGCCCAGTCGGGACTTCGCCCCTCCTCGCAATGACGGGCGTTTGGGAATTATTAAAATTTGTAAATTCTATTGCATTTTGTAAACATGCATTTTTGCATCTTCCACAGCCGAAACAATTATTTTTATTAAGTTGTATTCTGTTGTCATCCGGAGATCTTCTGTCATCCTGAGTGAAGCGAAGGATCTGTCCCTCTTGAGATGGAAGCTTATAATTATCATTGGACAGATTCTTCGGGCTAAAGCCCTCAGAATGACAGCCTGAATATAACGCCTTTGACGGGCATGAATCAATGCATTCAAAACAATTTGTACATTTCTCATAATTAATTTCAGCTTTTCTAAAATGTAAATCATCTCCTGCATTAATGCTAACCATTATTACAGGTTCTTTATAAAACGAAAAAGCTTCCGGATTTTTTTCATACAGTTCGGAAGCTTTTTTAATTCCTGTTTTTGCAGATTGAATTATTGATTGAGAAGGGGCAACATCTATAACATGAACCCCGCTCAACGCATAAACCAGAGCAAGCCTCTCGACATGTCCCTCGTTTGTGTTTGCCGCTCCGCAAATAATCTTTGTAAAAACACCCTCTTCTAAAGCAAAAATAGCTCTGGCGACACTTTCGGTATGTCCTGCCGGAACTATTATTTTTGTTTCATTTAGAGTATTCAATCGGATTTTAATCTCCTAATACAATAACTCTTTTTCTAATTATATTAAAACATGTATTCATGGATTTGTTAACTATATATTTGGATGATTTTTTGAAATAAGTTTATTCTGTTCTCATGAAAAACTTTTTGAAAAGAGAAACCAGAAAAACAACGCCGCCTAAAATAATAAAACTGCCTATTATTTGAGTTAATTCAGTTAATTTATAACCTAAAACAAGAGAAACATATATAAAAATAAATGATACTCCGCTGGTAATTTTGTTTAAACCTGATTCAACACCTTTTTGACTGGAAAATAATTGGGCTGCTCCGCCGATTGAACCCATTCCATCACCTTTTGGGGAGTGAATCAGCACTAATAATATTAATAATAAACCTGATAATGTTTGTAAAATTTGGAAAAAAGCTATCATTTATCCCTCCGCGAAATTTTAATTTCATTTATAAAAATTATATTATCATAAAAAATTTTGTATTTTAGAATTTAATTCTTCTGCATCACCTTTTATAAATAAAATTTTATTTTTTGAAGTTTCTCCGCTAACTATAGTGATAGAAGTTTTGGGAACCCCAAGAAGTTTCGCCAAAAATTTTATGCATTTTTCGTTTGCTTTTCCTTCAACAGGTGGCACATCGAGTTTTATCTTCAAACTATTATCAATTACACCAGAAATTTCGCATTTTGAAGAATTAGGCACAACTTTTACGCTTAATTTAACACCATTTTCCAGTTTTGTGAGTTTAAAATCATTAATATTTGATTTGTTCATGTTGTGTATAATCCTTATGAAGAGTACAATGTTGTTGATATATTAATTGCTAAATTAAACGAATTGCTAAATATAAAAAATGCATAAACAACTTTTTGACCAGTTAGGTAATATTTTAAAACAACAGCACAGAGCTGAAAAGGATATTGAAAAAATCCATTCAGCGTTCGATTTTGCTGCGAGTTTACACGAAGGACAATATAGAGCAAGTGAAGAGCCTTATATTCTCCATCCTCTCGAAGTTGCTTGCATCTTGGCTGATTTACAGGCGGATACGGATACTATTTGCGCTGCTTTATTGCATGATACATTGGAAGACACAGAAACAAGCCCTGAAGCAATAAAATCACGCTTTGGCGCAGATGTATTAACTCTCGTAAACGGAGTTACCAAACTTAGCAAATTCAGCTTCAGCTCTAAAGAAGAACGTCAAGCAGAAAATTTCAGAAAAATGTTCCTTGCAATGGCTGATGATATAAGGATAATTTTTCTTAAACTCGCTGATAGGCTTCACAATATGCGAACTTTAAACTACATGAAGCCCGAAAAACAAAAAGAAATTGCAAAAGAAACCATAGAAATTTTTGTTCCTCTGGCTAACAGATTGGGAATGGGCTTGGTAAAAACAGAGCTGGAGGATCTTTCTTTAAGATACAGCAACCCTGAAAAATATTTTGAAATTGCACAGCTGGTTGCTCAGGCAAAAGCTGAACGAGACAATACAATACAAACAATTATAGAAAAAATTGACAGCAACCTTAAATCAATGCACATAAATGCGTCAATAACCGGCAGAGCAAAAAGTTATTACAGTATTTTCTCAAAAATGCACCGCAAACAAATGTCCTATCAGGATTTATATGACATAACTGCTGTAAGAGTTATTGTTGACGACGAAAAAGAATGTTATGAAGTTCTTGGTCTTATTCACTCTGCTTTTAAACCAATTCCTGGAAGATTTAAAGACTACATAGCAATGCCAAAAAATAATTTGTACAGATCATTGCATACCTCTGTGATTGGTCCGAGAGGAAAACCTCTTGAAGTTCAGATAAGAACAAGAGAAATGCATGAAATAGCAGAACACGGTCTTGCTGCACACTGGAAATACAAAGAGTCCGGCAAATCTGCAAAAGCAAACTCAAAAGATGCTGAAAAACTTACGTGGCTGAGAAAACTTGTTGAGATTCAGCAAGATACAAAAGATGCAAAAGAATACGTTGACAGCGTAAAACTTGACCTTTTTTCCGATGAAGTTTTTGTATTTACACCGCAGGGCGATGTAATAGATTTGCCTGCAAACGCCGTTCCTCTAGACTTTGCTTACAGAATTCACACGGAAATCGGTCATAGATGCATAGGCGCAATGGTAAACGGAAGAATTGTAACACTTGATACAAAACTAAAAAATGGCGATATCGTTGAAATTCTAACAGGAAAACAACCGAAGCCCCGTCTTGACTGGATTAATATAGTTGCTACCAATCAGGCAAAAAGCAGGATTCGCGGATGGTTTAAGAAAAATCACAGGGATGAACATATTGCGCAGGGCAGAAGCAACCTTGAGCATGAAATGACTAAAGCTGCGGTTGAAGATCTTATCAGAGAAGGAAAACTGCTTGAAATTGCAAAACAAATGAATTATCAAGCTGAAGATGATCTTTTTGCTGCTATAGGCTACGGAGAAATTACACTTCAAAAAATAATGAATAAGCTTAAAGTAGACCAGATAGCACCTAAAATGAAAATCTCAACAAAGGCTTCAACTGCTAAATCATCAAAAGCTATTGAAGGACTTGAAGGAATGCTTCACCATTTCTCTAAATGTTGTTCGCCTGTCCCCGGTGAGCCAATAGTAGGTGTTGTAACAAGAAGCCGCGGAGTAAGCGTACACAGAGAAGACTGCAAATCCCTTCAAATTGTTGACGGAGAAAGAGTTATTCCTATAAGTTGGAATAAAACAGATTTCAATAAAACTTATATTACCAAGCTTTATATAGAAACAATAGACAGAATAGGCATATTTAAAGATGTTCTCGGCAAGATTGCAGACAGCAGAACCAATATTACCCAGGCAACAATCAAAAGAAAAAGCAAAGACTTTTCTACAATAGAAATCGGGCTTGAAATTACAAATATAGACCATCTTAACAAGCTTATCAGCAGTATAAATACCGTAAGCGATGTTGTCAGCGTGAAAAGACAGCAATCAGGCGTTTTACACAAAAACAGCAGTAATTAAATAAAATATAATTATTCTACTTAAAGAGAATAAAACTGCCCTCAAATACTGATAAAATGTAATAACCTAAGCAAAGAGGGGGAATATATTATGGCAGATAATTTTTGGGATAAAGTGAGAGAAAGAGCTTATTTTAAATATAGAGCCAGAAAATCCATGCACATTCCTGATGATGCGATGGAAGACTGGGATCAGGCTTTCAGAGAACAGGTCATCGAAGAAAGAATCAACGAAGAAGCTTATTTCCATTATTTAAACGGATATCCCGACCCTGATGCTAATTGGCGAGAAGCTTACATGGAAATAAACGCCCGGATAGGCTTTCTGGCTTTTCATCAGCACATAAATAATATGAATAAATCCCCAATGGAAAATTGGGTAGATGCTCAAAAAATTTATGTAAATAATTTCTAGTAAGTTTCAGCAAAAAGCTCGAAATAAGCTTTAGGGTGAGTGCAGACAGGACAAATTTCCGGTGCTTTTGTTGCAGAATGAACATATCCGCAGTTTTCGCACTTCCATTCAACCTTGGTTTCTCTTTCAAATACTTTATTATTTTCTACATTTGCCAAAAGTTTTTTATATCTTGCTTCATGGCGTGTTTCAACCAAAGAAACCCTCCTGAAAGCACTTGCAGCTTCAGGAAATCCTTCTTCATCCGCAACTTTTGCATAACCCGGATACAAAGTTTCCCATTCAAAATGCTCACCTTCTGCGGCGGCTCTTAAATTATCCATAGTGTTTCCAAACGCTGAAGGATACGTTTCAGTAATTTCGATAGGATGTCTTTCCTCTAAACATTTGAAATATATTTCGGCATGTTCTTTTTCATTTCCTGCAGTTTCAAGGAAAATATCGGCAATTTGATTATAGCCTTCTTTTTTGGCAACGCTTGCGTAAAACGTATAACGGTTTCTTGCCTGTGATTCACCGGCAAAAGCCGCCATCAAATTATGCTCTGTACGAGTTCCTTTCATTGACTTTTTTTCCATTGAATTTCTCCTTTTTGTTTATCCGTTAATTTTAAAACAGACAAATTAAGATATTTCTGCCCGATCGGGTAGAATATTTTTACTTGAAAGATATATAAAAGGCAATTTTTTTCTTGTTCAGTTTTTATATAAATGAATTTATTTAAACGAGAATAAAAAACAAAAAATATGATTAATTCAATCAATCCATATTTTCTTAATACTTATAATAATAGTGCTTTTCAGACAGAGTACAACATAAATATTCCTTTTGGTGTTAATAGACATACAGCTACACCTATTAAAAAAATTGCGAAACATTGCGCTTATTGCGGACAAGAAATGTTTAGCGATGAAGGAATAAAAAGTATAATCAAAAAAATGTCCTTAGCCAAAGGAGCAGATTTATTAGATGAATTAATTAAATTAAAAAATCGTTCTACTCCTAAATCAATAGATTTAGTTGAAAAAGCAATAAATTTAGCAAAAAATGAACCTACTAAAACAGGTCAAGAAATATCAAATGAAGTTGATTTTTTAAAGTCATCTGTATTTGAGTATTTTCGTGCAACTGCTGAACACATTATGCCTTTTTCAATAGGTGGCAAAAATTCACCAAAAAACTTTTTAGCTGTTTGTTGTGATTGTAACCAAAAAAGAGATAATAAGGATTTTAAAGAATTTATTTCTGGCATTCCCAATATAGTACAAAATTTTAAGCAATATTTCAAAGAACTAAGTGGTCATTATAAAATTAAAGGACATGATTATTCTGAGTATATGTCTCAAAAAATCGAACAATTGACAGGCTTAAAGATTGATTACCGCTCATAAAAGCTACTTAAAGAACGACTCCAAGTCGTTAAGCTGTTCGGCTTCCTGTTTAAGTTCAATATAAATTTCAGCCAGATCATCTTCGTTTAAGCCAAGATGACTTAGAATTTCATCATCAAAAGAATTTATACTAAAAAATCCATAGTCGAGTATAAGATGAGACAAAAGATTCCCTAAATAAACAACTGTAGTAAGGTTATGCTGATTTTTTGATTCTAAAGGCGAATGGTGGTAAAGAATAACATCAGAAATCATTTCAGGCAAATTCCAGCTTTCTGCCACAAAATGACCGATATATTGGTGTGTAACATCACAGTGTTTTTGTTCCACAGCTAAAACATCATTACCAAAATGTGGAGCAGGAACCTCTACAAGAACTTTGGCATAATTATCATGGTCATACTGATCCAGAATAATCTTTCCTATATTATGAAGAATTGCCGCGCTAAAAATATGTTCATCAGGCTGAAAGAAAAGTTTCTGATAAATATTTCTTGAAGCAATTGCAGTAAGCAAAGAATGTTTCCAGAATTTTTTATAATCAAGACTTGTTGCTGTCCCTGATTTTGGTGCAAAAATCCTGAAAATGCTCGAGGAAAGCACAAGACTTTTTATTGTATTAAAGCCCATAATCGTAATCGCATGCTGAATAGAACTTATTTGCTTGGGAAATCCGTAATAAGCTGAATTTACCATTCTTAAAACTCTTGAGGTCAAACCTGAATCATGCGAAATAATCTTGCCAAGCTGCGCTGCGGATGATTTTGGATCTTGCACAAGCTCTGTAACTCTCGTAACCACTTCCGGCAAAGAAGGTAAATCTCTTAATTTTTCTTTTATGGTTTTGGATTTTTTTTCTGCTTTCTGCTGAAAACTTAAAGGAGGAGCTTCCGTAAGAGAGTAAACTTCTATTTCATGGCTTTTTAATTCCTGAATAATCCAGCTTCTTATGTCTTCTTCAAGTGCCAGCCTATCAAAAGTGTATACCAAAACTCCCGAAAACTTCTTTTCCGGTGCGCTGTTCATTAATTCAACAAGAGATTGCCTCATAGCAGGCTGGCTATGATTAATTTCTGTGTATATTTTTACAAGTTCCAGCCTGTTTTGTTCACAAAAAGACTGTATTTTTTCCTGCTGAATTTTATTTTCAACATATTTATCAGTTTTTTCTGACTTGTAAGATATTACATAGCCCACTACGTTCATGTTTTGCACCAACTCTAATACGGAATAGGAATTATACTTGAATGCTTATTTACAAAATAATCCCAGTTTATAGTATAATTCCTGTGTATTAATCTATTCAACATTTATTTAATGTAGGAATAAAGGCTAATTATATGTCACTTACAGAAACAACAAAAGTAAAATTCGATCCCGGATTTTCACAATTTTCAACAGATTTTCCAAAAGAAGCTTATAGCTATCTTGATGAAATAAGCAGTTTAAAACAAAACCATCAGAAAAAATTTGCTTTTACGCACCTGGAAAGTCAGGTTGTGCCTATAATAAAGCAATGTGCTTCTTTTCAACTCGGCTGTATCCTCTGGGGAAGCTATCTTTTCTGGAAATACAAAAATGATACAAGAGAAATCGAAGGAAATACAGTTATTTCACTAAGCGAAGAAGAAAAAAGCACTCTTAATTACAGCGATGAAATTGATTTTATTCTGGGATTTATTGATAAATTTGAAAAATCAGCAAAATTTTACCTGAAAAGATCTTCACGAATAGATCCTGCTTATATTAAATATTTTGAAAGTTATAAACAATTTGTAAAATTAAATGACGACTTCAAAAATTTAAAACTTACAAGCGAAATAAAACTTCCTGACGAAGTTGCCCATTTTGAAAATCATAGTGAACAAAAACTGAATGAATTAAAACAAAAAATTGACGAAATTATAAATTTAGGGAATTTAGAAAATATTTTACATATTAGTTTTTATAATTAAACGTGAAAAATTGATTAGTGAGAGGTTTAAAAAGCAATGGCCTTTAAAAATTGCAGCATATGTGACAGTCTTTTTGATAACAACCAAAGTAATTTATGCCCGGCATGTGAAGAAATTGAAGCTATGAATATAAAAAAAATTACTGACTATTTTCAATCTTTTGAAAATTTACAAACAAAATCATTTTCATTAAACGATATAAGTTCTGAAACAGGAATAGAACTTCAGGAGATGGAAAGACTTTATAAAACAAACAAGCTTAGAAGCTATACAAGTTTAATTAATATAAATTGCAAGCTTTGCGGAAGTAAATTTAAACCAACCATTTTTTCAGGAGTTTTTTGCAAAAAATGCACCAATAAAGTTGAAAATGTTGCAAGTGAACTTAAAGGCACCGACAATTTTACAGATAAATCATTAATCGAAAATTCACGTCCGATAACAGATAAAAATAAAGGTTTCCGCTATAGAAATGATTAATTATTAAATATGATAAATCTGTATTTTTATAATTAAAGGATACTATTATTAAAGGTTTAAGAAAAAAAATCGATATGTTATACAATATCTATAGAACTTCGACAATATAATAAAATCTGCTTGCTGAAAGGTTCGGGATTAATGGGATTTGAAAATTGTAGTAGGTGCGGCAAACTTTTTGACAGGACAAAAAGTAACTTATGCCCTGCCTGCTATGAAATTGAATCTAAAAATATAAAAAAAATTACCGATTATTTTCAAATTTTTGAAAAAATGAAGACAAAATCATTCTCGGTAAAAGATTTGAGTGCGGTAACAGGAGTAAAAATTGAGGAAATAGAAAGACTTTACAGATCAAACAAACTTAAAGGGTATACAGGTTTTATTGATCTGGATTGTAAGCTTTGCGGAAATAATTTTAAACCAACCATGTTTTCAGGAGTTTTTTGCAAACCTTGCACTCAGAAAGTTGAAAAAGTTATTAAAGAACTTAAAGAGTCCGACAGAATTTTTGAAAAACAAATAGTTGAAGAAAAACCTAAAGAAGTTTTAAAAACTAAAGAAAAAGAAGAATCACCACACCAGAGCGGTATGCACGTAAAAGATGATTCAAAAAAAAGATTCGGATTTAAAAAGAATTAATAAATTGTAAATTTATGTAAATGTTGCTATGCAAAAAGGTCAATTTTTTTATTTACGGTACTTTATCTAATTGGATAGAAGTCAGAAAGATATCGGAGATAAAAATATGATGAATAGGGTAGATTTAAGTACGCAAGCGCTAAAAGGTGATTTGCCATCAATTAAAAATACTTCCAGATTATCTTCTCCTCTAAGTTTTGGAAACAATGAAGATCAAGAAAATAAAGATATATTAGAACTTACTAAAAATAATGCCGAAGAACCTGCAAGAAAATTCAGCGTTAATAAAGCACTGCAAAACTTTGGAGATGGATTTATTTATCCTATAAGACAAGCTTTTAACAGTGTAACAAATGCAGCTGTAACTCTTACATCAATAGTAGTTGTTAAAAATCTGCTTAAAAAAGTACCTGAACTTGGCAAACCTTTAGTAGCAGTGACTGCTGGGCTAGGTTTATATAATATAGGCAAAGGACTAATAAAAATAGTTCAAAATAAAAACAATCCTGAATCACAAGAAAAAAGCTTCTTTGATATCGGTAAAGGTGCTTCTATAACAGCACTTGCTGGCAAATGTTCCAACAATGCTCTTAATGCAGGAAAAGATGCTGCAACTATTGCTTCAACAGGCAAGCTTAACTGGGTTCAAGGAATAATTAATTGCGCAAAAGAAACTCCAGCTGCTATTATATCTAGTTACAAAACAATTTCAAATAATCCAAAAGAGCTAATAGGAGCTGTATTACCTGCACTTCCTAAAAACATTAAAGACGGGCTTGAAGCCTTATCTCCCGGAGTTGCAACTGCGACTGATATTAATATAGATACAAGTGCAGTGGATCCAAATGTTCTAGGTGCAGAAAGCGTACTAACAGTTGTTCAAGATCAATTTAAAAAAAATGATTCTTTAGAAAACTAATAACAAATAAAAAATTTAATAACCCATGACTACCCGGCAAGTATAAACAAAAGAACACTTGACCGGGGTTTTTATGAGCCATATCATGAATACAACTTTCATGAGGTTTTAAGTCATGCATAATAAAAAACTTTCATCAGAAGAACTTTTTAATCCAAAGTTTGATAAACTTGGTTATATTCAAGTTTATACCGGCGATGGAAAAGGAAAAACCACTGCATCACTCGGATTAACAATGAGAGCCTTAGGCAGAGGGTGGAAGGTTCTTATTGTTATGTTCGCTAAAGGCGGAAATGGTTACGGCGAATTATTTTCCTTTAGGGAACTCAGCCCAAAACTTATGAACCAGTTAAAAATAATTCAGGCAGGATTAGACAGGATTGTTTATAAAAATACTATATCAGAAGAAGATAAAAACGCTGTAAATTACGGATGGAAAGCCGCAAAACAAGCTGCAATGTCAGGAGAATTTGACCTTATTGTACTTGATGAAGCCAATATTGCTATAGAACTAGGTTTAATAAGTCTTGAAGATATGAAGGATTTTCTTAAAAACAAACCTCTTTCTCTTGAAATTGTTCTGACAGGCAGGCATGCGCATAAGGACATCATTGAACTTGCACACCTTGTTTCAGAAATACATCCTGTTAAGCATTATTGGGATATTGGCGTTACAGCCCGTAAAGGCATTGAATATTAAAGTATTAAATTATTAAATTAATACTTTTTGGATACTCAATTATTATTTACCTCTATCCCCAACAGGGTACATTAATTGTTAATAAATGTAAAATATATAAAAACCGAAAATATGGCTGTTAGATTTTTAAAAATTTGGGCATCATAGATATATAGAGGTCGCAGATTATTTAAAGGATTAGAATGGCTAGGATTTTAATTGTCGATGATTCTACTGTACAGAGGACTATTCTCAAGAAATTTCTTGAGAAAGAAAATCATAATATTGTTGGAGAGGCAAACAATGGACAAGCTGTATTAGGCTTATATCAAGACTTAAAACCGGATATTATTTTACTTGATATAGTTATGCCTGATGCAAACGGTATTACTATTTTAGATCAGCTTATGCATTATGACAGAAATGCAAATGTTATTATGTGTTCTGCTACAGCTTTGCAGAATGTCATTATAGAATCAATTCAACTTGGAGCAAAAGGTTTTCTTGTAAAACCAATAACGGCTGACACCCTTTTAAAAACTGTTAACAGAATTATGGAAATGAGTAAAAGCACTAATAGAAATTAAAAGAACATACTCAGGCTGCTTCTTAATTGTTAACAAATGTGAAAATCCTGAATAATTCCTAATATAAATGTTTATTTGTAAAAAATATGGGCATTATAAATATAGAGAGGTCATTAACTACTTAAAGGATTGCTATGGCTAGTATTTTAATTATTGATGATTCTGCTGTACAGCGGGTAATCTTAAGAAAAATTCTTGAGAAGGAAGGTCATGACATAATTGGTGATTCGTCTAGTGGGCAAGATGCAATCAAACTGTACAAGGAAACAAAACCCGATATTGTCATACTTGATATAGTTCTATATGATGCTAATGGTATAGCTATTTTAGATGAGCTGATGAATTATGACAAACAGGCAAATGTTATTATGTGCTCTTGTACCGCATTAAGAAATGTTATAGCAGAATCAATCCAGCTTGGAGCAAAAGGTTTTATGGTAAAACCGGTAAAAAGCCATTTACTTTTAAAAACTATTAATAAAATCATGGAAACAAATAAAAGTATTAATGAAAGTAAAAATATATCTTGATTAATAAATGTAAAAAATATATAAATATCTACATGAAAGATGTTAGTTTTTTAAAAAATTGGTATATAGATAAAATAGGGAAGTCACATATTAATTTTACATGACAAAAATGCAAAAGTTATTATGTGCTCGGCTACAGCTTTACAAAATATTGTATTAGAATCAATTCAGCTTGACGCAAAACAATTTCTGGTAAAACCTATAACACGCGAAAAACTTTTAATCACTATTCATAAAACTTTAGAGTATACGGATGAAAAAGCTTTAGAATATACAAAAAGCATTCAAAATATCTAAAATTCAATTTATTTGTTCAAAGAAGCTTTGTGCATTTCACGAAGCTGTTTTAATTTATCCCGAATTTCTGCGGCTTTTTCAAAGTCGAGAATTTTTGCGGCTGAATGCATTTCTTTTTCGAGCTTTTCTATAATTTTAGGAAGATCAGTTATTTTGGCATCTATTTCAACCATTTTTTCTGCGATAATATCTTCCACGCTGCGGAAACTGTTTACCATTTCAAGCAGACTGTTTGAAAGAGGTTTAACAATTGTTGTAGGCGTAATATTATTAATCCTGTTATATTCTCGCTGAAGTTCTCTTCTTCTGTCTGTTTCTTCAGTAGCTTTCCGAATACTATTCGTAATTTTATCAGCATACATTATAACTTTTCCGTAAGAATTTCTTGCGGCTCTTCCAATTGTTTGAACAAGACTTGTTTCTGACCTTAAAAAGCCTTCTTTGTCCGCATCCATAATCGCAACAAGAGTTACTTCAGGCAAATCAAGACCTTCTCTTAAAAGATTAACGCCGACAAGCACGTCAAATTCGCCAAGCCTTAAATCTCTAAGGATTTGCACCCTCTCAAGAGATTGAATTTCGCTGTGCAAATATCTTACCCTGATTCCAAGCTGCAAAAAATAATCCGTAAGATCTTCCGACATCTTTTTAGTCAGCGTTGTAATGAGTATTCTTTCTTTTTTGTCGGCTCTTTTTTTGATTTCCGCGATTAAATCATCAACCTGATTCTCTGTAGGACGAATATCAATTTCCGGATCAACAAGTCCTGTCGGTCTGATGATTTGTTCAACTACCTGTTCGGAAATTCCCAGTTCATATTCCGCAGGTGTAGCAGAAACATAAACCGACTGGTGAATCCTTTCCCAGAATTCCTCCGCTTTCAAAGGTCTGTTATCTCTTGAACATGGAAGCCGAAAACCATAATCTATAAGCACGTTTTTTCTGGCGGCATCGCCATTGTACATAGCTTTTATCTGTGGAATAGTAACATGAGATTCGTCAATTATAAGCAAAAAATCTTTCGGGAAATAATCAAGCAAAGTCGCAGGAGGGGTTCCCGCTTCTCTTCTTTCAAAAATTCTCGAATAATTTTCAATTCCGTTGCAATAACCGACTTCTCTAATCATTTCCAAATCATGATTTGTTCTTTGAAGAAGTCTTTGAGCTTCCAGAATCTTATTTTGGCTGTTAAGTTCGTTAACTCTCACAGTTAATTCGTTTTTAATAAGCTGGCAGGTTTCTTTAATATCTTCATCGCCGGACAAATAATGTACAGCAGGGTATATTACCACGCTTTCACAAATTTCAATAATTTCTCCTGTAGTAGGATTAATTCGTGAAATTTTCTCGATTTCATCACCAAAAAACTGAATCCGTACTGTTATATTTTCATAAGCAGGTTTAATTTCGACAATATCACCTCTTGCTCTAAAACAGCCTCTTTCCAGTTCAATATCATTTCGCTCATAATGGACGTTTACAAGATGTCTTAAAAGTTCATCCCTGTCTATTGAATCTCCTACAGAAAGTTTTATCGCGCCTTTGAAATAATTTTCCGGTAAACCCAAACCGTAAATACAGCTTACACTAGCAACCACTACTACATCCTGTCTTTCAAAAAGACTTCTTGTTGTGCTGTGGCGCAAGCGGTCAATTTCATCGTTAATACTGGATGTTTTCTCGATATAAGTATCGGTTCTAGGAATATAAGCTTCTGGCTGATAATAGTCATAGTAGCTTACAAAATACTCAACCGCATTATTGGGAAGCAATTCAGACATTTCATTATAAAGCTGTGCCGCAAGTGTCTTGTTATGGGCGATTATTAAAGTTGGCTTTCGCACATTCTGAATAACATGTGCCATGGTAAAAGTCTTGCCTGAGCCTGTAACTCCGAGCAAAGTCTGATGTTTATAGCCGAATTTTATCCCTGCTGAAAGCTCGTTTATGGCTTTTGGCTGATCGCCTGCGGGTGCATATTTCGATATAACTTGAAAAGGTCTTGTCATAAAAACATTTTACTATAATATTTCTAATAATTTTTGATACTGATTTCAGTTGTATTATCTATAATCATTTTCATAGCTTTAAAATTAGCCAGCAAATAACTTGTTTCTTCTATTATTGTTTCTAATCTGCCGTGCATATCTCCTAAATGCCCTATCAGAATTTCTTTTTGCAAATTTGTTATAGTTGAAGTTTTATTTTCGCTCATTATTTTCTCCTTTCACGATGACACCTTATAAGCGAGCATAAAATCCATTATAAACTTGTGGTAGTTATATGTCAACTTTTGCTAACATATAAGTATGAATTACGAAGAAGTCATAAAAAGATTTGGGAAAAATGTAAAATTTGAGAGAATTAAAAAAGATTATTCTCAAGAAGATTTAGCTGCAATATTAGATGTGAACAGGAATCATATAAGCAAAATTGAGTGCGGTAATCAGAATATGTCATTAAAAAAGATTACAGAGCTTGCCAATGCACTGAATATAAATATCGAAAATTTATTAAAATTTAACGATTGACTTTGAATTGTCATTGCGAGCGACCAACGGGAGCGTGGCAATCTAAGAGAATATTAAATAATGTATAGATTGCCGCGTCGAGCCTTCGGCTCTCCTCGCAATGACATCAGACGTTAATTGACTTGAGTCGATTTTTGTCGATTTTTCTCAAGATGTCTTAAATAACTTCTGCTCGCGATATTCATAATACCTGCGGTTACTAAACCAGCCAACATCCCAGTAGCACCGCTTATAGCCAACAAATTAGAGGTCACCATCCAGCCCGCAAGACCGCCTATTAACTCAGGTCCGCCGCTTCTTATAAATTTTTCTTTTCTATCTTCAGGCTTGCTGTCTTTTAAAGTATGATACGCCACCAATCCACCTGCAACTGGAGGGATCAGCATTTCGGACATTCCACCACCTGCGGAAAGATCCAGTACTCTTCCGGCGTATTTTTCTCCGCTTGTTTCAAAAACCAGAGGATTTGTAGCGCTTTTTGAATTATTCATCGTTTGATTTAAACTTTTTACCTGTTTTGTAAGATTTTTAAACTCATCACTGCAAACGGTTTTGCTGCTTAGTTCATCCATTTCATTTGCCAGAAGATCTATTTGTTCTCTGGCATGTCCAAAATTTCTTATTTTTCCATTATTTGCGCCTGTTTTATCAATATTAGACAACAAAATTTCTTCTGTTTTAGACCAATTTTCTCTTAACACATCCTTATTTTCGTTTGCGGAAAACAAAGACTCTTTCCAATTTTTTGCAGTCCTTTTAAATTCGCTCCATTTAAAGTCCTTCGGAAAATATTTTTCTCTATATTGGTCGATATTTTCTTCTTGAATTGTGCTCTTTAATTTACCGGTTCTTTCTTTAATTCCGGCCATAAGGTCATCCGCAAACCGTGTAAGACCTTTACTTTCTTTATTTCCATTCAGTAAAACATTTAATCTTTGCGCAAGTTGCTTTTCCTGCTCATTTGAAAAACTTTTCGTTGATTTTAGTGCTTTTCTAACATATTTAGCAATAGAATTCACGTTCATTTCAAATGCTTTATACAATCCTGTCAGTGTTGTCTTTTCGGTAATCCATAAAGAACCTTTACTGGCATTTACAATCATTTTGCCGGGCTTGCCCATTGATTCAAAACCTTTTAAAAGGCTAAAATCTTTTACTTTATCAAAAGTAAACAGATAACCTAAAGCATTACTTAAAACTTGTGTTACAAAGAGTTTTGCATTGCTTAACACTTCAAACTGCCTGCTGTCTTTTAAACCTTGCATAAATTCAATACTCTGATTAATCTTGCCTCTTAACTGAACCAGATTTTTTCTGCCAAGAATAACACCAGCTCCACCAAGAAGTAAAGTTACGCCACCCGCTATTGATAAAACAATTTTTTTATTCTTTTCATCTTTTATATTATCAATATATTGATTTTTTTTATGAATTAGAAAAGCTGAATACAGCTCCCTGTTTGTATTAGAGCTTTGAATTTTTTCGAGAACGGAATTATTATTTGGTTGGTTTTCCTTATCTTTGGAAATATTTCCGGAATTTTTAACAGCATTATTACTCGGATTATTTTGATAACCCTGTTGTTGAGCTGTTATAGATTTATTTATTATCAATTCCGGCATTTTTATATTTACTTCCTGATAATTTTTTATAAATTTTGGCACTTTAATGCCTCACTATATATAAGTTTAAAAAAAATAAAAATTGCCTTTTTTCAACAAAAAAACTTACTTTAAGAAGTAAGTTTTTTTGTTGTTCCAACCGTCATTGCGAGGAAGCTCGAAGAGCCGACGAGGCAATCGATCTAAGACAATTCTCTTTGATGATAGTGTGTATGAAGCAATTTATGGGAAACTTCACTAAGAGGTTTTCCTAAGAATTCTTCATAAAGTTTCTGAACATCAGCATTTTTATGAGATTTTCTGAGTTCTTTTTTTGCATCAATTGCATATATGCTTTTCAATCTTGCTTTAATTCTATCAATATCAGTATTTAATGGCTGACCGCCACCTGCAATACATCCGCCTGCGCAGGTCATTATTTCTATAAAGTGATAATCAGCTTCACCGGAAACCACTTTATCCATTAATTTTCTAGCCTGACCTAAAGAACTTGCTACAGCAATTTTTACATCAAGACCTTTTACGTTAACTGTTGCTTCTTTAACACCATCAAGTCCTCTTACTCCGGTAAAGTCTATATTTTCAAGCTCTTCGCCTGTAATAAGAAAATATGCTGATCTTAAAGCAGCTTCCATTACACCGCCAGAAGCAGCAAATATATCACCGGCACCTGAAGCTAAGCCAAGAGGGCTGTCAAAATCAGTTTCTTCAAGCTTGCTGAAATTAATACCGCTTGTTTTGAATAATTTTGTAAGTTCTCTGGTTGTAAGAACCGCGTCAACGTCTCTTAAACCGTCATTTTCAAGTTCGGGTCTTTGTGCTTCGAATTTTTTAGCGGTACAAGGCATTATTGAAACAACATATATATCTTTCGGGTCAACACCTGCTTTTTTAGCCCAGTAAGACTTAATTACAGCACCAAGCATTTGATGAGGAGATTTACAGGTTGATAAATTCGGAATTAATGACGGATAGAAATGTTCGACAAATTTTATCCATCCTGGTGAACAGGAAGACATAAGAGGAAGAACGCCGTTGTTTGTTACTCTGTGAACAAGCTCACTTCCTTCTTCCATAATTGTCAAATCAGCTGCGAAATCTGTATCAAAAACCTGATTAAATCCGAGTTTTTTAAGGGCTGTAACCATTTTTCCCGTAGAAATTGCGCCCGGTTCCATTCCCATAGCCTCACCTATGGTGACTCTTATAGCAGGAGCAGGTTGGACTACAACAACTTTTGCAGGATCTTTTAAAGCTGCTCTTACATCTTCTATAGCGCCTTTTTCTGTTAACGCTCCTGTAGGACAAACCATTATGCACTGTCCGCAGTTTATACAATTGGATTCGCCAAGGGAACAATCAAAAGAAGGAGCTACAACACTTTCAAATCCTCTTTTTGTAAACTCAATTGCATTTACGGTTTGAATTTGTTCGCAAACTTTCACGCATTTTCCGCAAAGAATACATTTATCAGCATCTCTTACGATAGAAGGTGATGATAAATCAATCGGGTTATGTCTTTTCTTTCCTTGATAAGGAACTTCAGTAATTCCATACTCTTCGGAAAGACTTTGAAGTGAGCAAAAACCGCTTCTGTCGCATTTTAAGCAATCCATAGGGTGGTTTGCTATCATTAATTCAAGAATTGTTTTTCTTGCATCAATAACTCTGTTAGAGTGTGTCTTGATTTTCATTCCTTCTGCAACAGGGTTTGTGCAGGAAGCAACGAGAGTTCTTGCGCCTTCTACTTCTACAACACAAATTCTGCAAGCGCCTGTCGGTGTGCATTTTTTTAAATGACATAAAGTCGGGATATTTATTCCTGACTGATTAGCAGCTTCAAGAATTGTGGTACCTTTCGATACACTTACATTATCTCCGTTAATATTTATATTAACTTTTTGATCTACTATATTTAATGTTTCCATAGCTAAAATTTCCCTCTTCTACTTAGCTGCAATTGCTTTGACAGGACAAAGCTGTACGCATTGATCACATTTTACACAGACGGCTGTCTGAATTTTATGAGGAGATTTTCTTTCCCCAACAATTGCACTGGTCGGGCATTTTGCTTTACAAATACCGCATCCTATACATTTACTTTCATTTATTTCGTAACTAATAAGACTTTTGCAGTGAGCTGACGGGCACTTTTCATCATAAATATGTGCGTCATATTCATTTTTAAAATATCTTAATGTGCTAAGTACAGGATTTGGAGCTGTTTGACCAAGCCCGCAAAGCGATGTATCTCTTATAACACCTGCAAGATGTTCTAAATGCTTAACAGAATCAATTTTTTCCTGTTTATCAACTTCTTTGGTGGTAATTTTCTCAAGAATTTCGAACATTCTCATAGTGCCTTCGCGACATGGAGTACATTTTCCGCAGGATTCCTTTGTGCAAAATTCCACGAAATATTTTGCCACGTCAACCATGCAAGTTCCTTCGTCCATAACAACAAGACCACCGGAACCCATCATTGCGCCGACTGTTTTTAATGATTCGTAGTCGATTTTAATATCGAGGTTTTCTTCAGAAATACATCCGCCTGAAGGACCGCCTATTTGTACTGATTTATATTTTTTATCATCAATAATTCCGTTGCCGATTTCATAGATGATTTCTCTCAAAGAAATTCCCATTGGTACTTCAACAAGACCGGCATTATTGATTTTTCCTGTTAATGCAAATACTTTTGTACCTTTGGAAGAATCTGTGCCGACGCTTGCAAACCAGTCACCGCCATGTCTTAAAAGACCGGGGACATTTGCAAGTGTTTCTACGTTATTAATTACTGTAGGACAGCCAAACGCACCGCTTTCTGTAGGGAATGGAGGACGCGGATTTGGCATCCCTCTTCTTCCTTCGATAGAGCCTATTAATGCTGTTTCTTCTCCACAAACAAAAGCGCCTGCACCTTTTTTTATTTTTAATTCAAGATTAAATCCGCTGCCGAGAATATTTTCTCCGAGCAAATTATTTTCTTTAGCAAGTTTTATTGCGTTTTCAAGTCTTTCAATAGCAAGCGGATATTCTGCTCTCACATAAATATATCCGTAGCTAGCGCCAATAGCATAAGCTGCTATAGTCATACCTTCCAAAAGTGAAAATGGATCGCCTTCCAGAACACTTCTGTCCATAAATGCACCCGGATCACCTTCATCCGCATTGCATATCATATATTTTTTCTGGTTATTAGGATCTTTAGGCACGCTTTTATTTCCGAATTCCCATTTCATTCCTGTAGGGAATCCGCCGCCGCCTCTTCCTCTTAAGCCGGATTTTTTAACTTCATCAATTACTCCAAGAGGTCCTGCTGCAAAAGCTTTTTTTAATCCTTCGTATCCTTCAGCTGCAAGATAATCCTGTAATGATTCAGGGTTAATATGTCCGCAATTTTTAAGAACAAGTCTTCTTTGTTTTTTGAAAAACGGTAATTCGTTTATTGCAGGAACTTCATCGAGATCGTCCTTGCTTATTACTTCAGTTGTCGGATATTTTCCGATAATTAACTTGTGATTATTGATGTTATCAACAAGAACAGATTTTAATAAACCTTCAACATCTGCCACAGTAACATCCCCATAAGATAATTTAGGATAACCCTGTTTTGCGATGTCAACTATTATTTCTCTTTTACAATATCCTACGCATCCTGTAGGAATTATTTCGGCGTCTATTTTTAAGTTTTTTAATGTAGTAGAAATGGCTTCATAAACAGACTTCGCACCAGCCGCAAGCCCGCATGTTCCCATTCCAACATAAATTTTAGTTCTATCACTCATTTTATTCGAATCCTCTTAAATAATACATTTTTTATCTTGTTTGTCATCCTGAGCGAAGCGAAGGATCTATTCCACCTGGAATAAAAGTTTACAATTGTCTATTAGACAGATTCTTCGGGCTAAAGCCTCAGAATGACAGAGAAGGCTAATTGGATTTTTCATATTTTTCAACTAAAGCCGTAACATCTTTTGCCTGTAATCTACCGTAAAACTCTTCATCGATTGTAATTACCGGAGCAATTGAACAAGCTCCAACACATGCAACTGTTTCAAGAGAGAACAATCCATCTTCAGTTGTTTCACCGGCTTTAATTTTTAATTCTGACTCGAGTTTTTCAAGAATCTTGAGAGATCCTTTTACATGGCAGGCGGTTCCTCTGCAAACTCTGATTATGTGTTTGCCTAAAGGTACTAATCTAAACTGATTATAAAATGTTGCTACGCCATAAACATTACTAGTTGGTACATTTAAGTACTCAGAAATGCTTATCAGGTTTTCTTTACTAAGATAACCATATTTTTCCTGGACATCCTGAAGCAAAGGAATTACATTTTCTCTTTTCTTTGCGTATTTTTCAAAGATTTTGACAAGGTCTTCAGGTAAATTTTTACTGCAATTGCAGTTACAACTTGTACAATTCGACATTCTTTTCACCATAAACTAAATTTCAATTACCATTCGTACATCTAAAAGATTACAGTTTTTTAGACGTTTCAATCGTGATAATGTTCACGATTTATACTATTATTATAATACAAACAAATAAAATGTTTATACTATTTTTATTTGATTTATTATAATTTTTAAAAAACATTCAGGTCCGCCACCAAGGTGCTTTGCCCTTGATGGCAGTCCATTAGGCTCTTTGCCTACTGAAAAATATACAATATCATTATGATTTTTAACAACCATTTTGTAATCACTTCCGTCAAACCCAGAAATAGGACCAAATTCATCGCCGATAACCAATATTTCCTTATCTTGAATTTTATTTAAACTCGCGATATTTTTTAAAATCCATTTAATTGAATCTGATTTGTCAGACACGCCGACTTCTATATGTTTCACATCACTTGTAATCCGTGCATCTTTCATTCCCAAAAGACGTGCATTATTTTCCATCAAATCAAATGCGCCTTTTATTCCTTCCTTAAAGCCTGCATTTGTTAATTTATTTTCTGTTTCAATAATTAATTTATCTATTTCTGACTTTAAAGGATTCTCCCATTCAGGTATTAAATCAAGCTTTCTACGATTTAACCTGTCATAAGTTATTTTAAGCCTAATTGCAGCTTCTGATTCAATATCATTTTTTGTCTTTTCTGCAATTTTATCGAGAAGTTTGTTCGTTTTTTCATCTATATTTTTACGAAATAACAAAACAGGCTGCGACTTTTCATCAAATCCAAAAACTTCTGAACCTCTATTCGTACAAATAAACAGATTTTTTTTGTAAAGTCCCCTTATATGCGAAGAAAATTGTTTGTCTATATTTTCAAAATTTGTTCCTGTTACGACTGCTATAAAAATTCCCTGCTCAAGAAGACTTTCGAGAGCTGTTATAAGCTCTGGGATATCATCATTTCTGGTATGAACAGCTGTTCCATCCCAGTCGAAAACAATTATTTTATATTTTTTGTCTACTTCTTTATATTTTTCAATATCACAAACAGATTTTTTCATATTTTAAATATAAATATCTACATTTAGATTTTAAAGCCCTAATTAGATATTTATAAGATAATGTTTTTATTGAAAGGTTAATAAACATGAAACAAATCGAACTTCTCGCACCTGCGAAAAATCTTGAATCCGGCATTTCCGCTATAAAATGCGGAGCTGATGCTGTTTATATTGCCGCTGAAAGATTCGGAGCAAGAAGCGCTGCTGGGAATTCGATGGAAGACATAGAACAGCTAATTAAATTCGCCCATAAATACCGAGCAAAAATCTATATAACAATAAATACACTTTTTAAAGATAAAGAAATTCCGTATGCCTATAATTTAATCCAAAAACTTTATCAAATTGACGCTGATGCAATTATAGTTCAAGATATGGGACTACTAGAACTTGATTTGCCGCCTATACCATTATTTGCAAGCACTCAAGCAAACAATACAACTCCCGAAAAAGTCAAATTCCTCGAAAAAGTGGGCTTTCAGCGGGTAATTTTAGCCAGAGAACTTTCTCTGGAGAAGATTAAAGAAATTAAAGCCAAAACAAAAGTTGACCTTGAATTTTTTGTTCACGGGGCGTTGTGTGTTTGCTACAGCGGGCAATGCTATATGAGTTATGCAATCGGAGGAAGAAGCGGTAACAGAGGCGAATGCGCTCAACCATGCCGGAAAAAATACACTTTAGCGGATTCTGAAAATAAAATTATTTCTGAAGATAAATATTTGCTTTCTCTTAAAGATTTAAATCTTTCTAATCATCTTGAGAATCTTATAAATGCAGGAATTTCATCGTTTAAAATCGAAGGCAGACTCAAAGATATCAGTTATATTAAAAATATAGTAAGTTATTACAGACAAAAGCTTGATATTATTCTTGATAATAACGGACTTGAAAAAAGTTCCGGAGGAAAAAGTCTTATAAGCTTTTCGCCAAACCCTAATAAAACTTTCAACAGAGGGTATTCTGAATATTTCCTCAATGGAACAGCTTCAAAAATTGCCTCTATAAAAACGCCAAAATCAATTGGAGAAGAAATCGGAAAAGTAAATTTCGTTCAAAACAATTCTTTTAGTGTTTCCGGAAATGTGAAACTAAATAACGCTGATGGTATATGCTTTTTTGACAAAGACACGGAACTTCAGGGAACAATAATTAATAAAGTCATGGGAAATAATATTTTCCCCGATGAAATGAAAGGAATTCAGGAAAATACTTTTATTTATCGAAATCTTGATCATGAGTTTTTGAAAATTCTTAAAAACTCAAAAATTGAAAGAAAAATCGGCGTGAATCTTTATTTATCTCAGGAAAATGACTCATTAATTTTTGTGGCAATTGATGAAGACGGGATTAAAGCCCAAATTAACTTAAAAAATTCTTTTGAATTAGCTCAAAACAAAGAAAAAGCTTTGGAAACTTTAGAAAAACAATTTTTGAAATTAGGTGAAACTGATTTTTACGCTAATTCTGTTGAAATCAATCTTAAAGAAGCTTATTTTATTCCTGTAAAAGAAATTAACGAAACCAGAAGGCAGCTCATACAAAAGCTTGAAGAAGAAAAATTAAAGTCATATACACCGCAAATAATCAAAATAGAAAAAAACAATTTTCCTTATCCTGACAAAAAGCTTGATTACACAGGAAATGTTCTGAATAAATACGCGGAAGAATTTTATAAACGGCACGGGGTTGAAGAAATTGAGCCTGCTGCGGAGTCAGGAATAAATATGCGCGGAAAAAATGTTATGAAAACAAAATATTGCTTGAAACACCAGCTCAATCTTTGTCCGAAGCAAACTAAAACCAAAGAGTTCACAGAACCTTTTTATATTTATGAAGAAAATAATCAGAAATACGAACTTAAATTTGATTGTGCAAATTGCGAAATGCAGATCGAAATATTTATTTAAAGCTAATACCAATATTATTATCGTCGGTTTTATACAACTTAAACATGATCTTTTTCTGGAGTAACTTTATTATTATTTAGTTAAGTACTTATTTTTTACAAAAAGAGGTTTGCGGTGAAACTCAACGATGATAGCCATATAAAAAATATTGCCCAGAGTTCCGGCAAATTCATGTACAGACCGCAAAACCAAAAACTTTCTGTTAAAGCTCCATCCAGAAAGAAATCCCTTTTATTCTCCGGTCAAAATAATCTTTTTGATGATGAATCAATCGAATTCAATGACCTGGATTCAAACATGCTTAACAGAAACATGATTAAATTTTTGCCGACAGACTCATTAAGACTGGAATTACAGCTTGAAAGAGCCGAAAAAAGATTAAAAAAAATTGATGATGAAATTAAAATTTCTAAAATTCTTGAAATTGAAGAAGCATCAAGAGAAGAACTGCTTGAAAAAAAGAAAAATCAGCTCAATAAAGAAATACATTCATATAAATCCCAATACAGAAAATTAGGTTTTATTTACATGCTTGCTGATATTATTTCTGACGCAGGAATTAATATGACGGAAAGCATTAATAATTTTAAAGCCTATATTTTTTCAAAGCCACTATTTAAAAAAATATTTGAAAGAATACCCGGCTATAAAGAAAAACAAAAACTCGAAAAAATGAATATATTACAAAATACAATCATCAATGAAATAAATAAAAATACAAAAGCTGATACAAAAAAACTGGAATATTTATTCAAAAAAAAAGAAGAATTTAGTTAATGTAAGTAATAAATATCCTTATCCATATTATTAGCACAACAAGGAATAAGATTATTTTCAAAACATGCGAAGACAATGCTCTGCTGATTTTTGTACCGAACCATGCTCCCACAGCTGAACCCACAACTATTAGCAGAATTAATTTAAAAGGCACCAACCCTAAAAACAATTTTCCTAAAAACGTAACAAGAGTTGTAATAACTATTAAATAAGTTACAGTGCTTATGGATGATTTTATTGGCAATTTATAAAAATGATTTAATATCGGTATAAAATTCACCGCACCACCAAATCCCATTGCAGAGGAAATAGAAGTGCTGACAAAAATAATAAAATTTACCAATATTGGATTTTTAAGCTTGTATGTAGAATTTTCTTCTCGTATGACAGATTCAGGAAGTAAAACACTTAAACCTGCGAGAGTTAAAATAACAAGATATACAAATAATAATTGTTTTCCTGATAAATATTTTGAAACAACTGTACCTGCAATAGCTCCCGGTATTGCGAATAAAGCAACTTTATTTGCAACTTTTTTATTAACGGCTTCAAATTTGCTGTGATTTTTAAAAGCAAAAAAACCGCCTGCCATTGCCTGTGTTGCAGCAATTCCCGTGATTGCATTAACTGAAAAATGATCAAATCCCAAAAGAGGAAGCAAATAAAGATATGAAGGAATTAATATAATTCCTCCGCCAATCCCTAGCAACCCTGAAAAAAATGCTGCCCCAATACTTATTAAAACTATAATTAAATAATAAAACATTTTTCAATTACTTTAGTATTAAAATGTCATCCCGAACTTGATTCGGGATCTGTACCTCAAACAATTTTAAGCTTTAATTCCAAAATGTATAGAGGCTGAAACAAGTTCAGCATGACAATTCATATAAGGATAGATTTTGACGATTAATATTTCCGGCAGTGATATTTTTAAAGTGCTAAATAAAAGCGGGGTAAGGGGCGCAGCCCCTTCTAACTAATTCCCCTCCTTGAGGAGGGGGTAGGGGGTGGTGATAAAAAATCACTTTTCTTTTTATCACTGCCATATTTCCCAAATAACATCAGTCATAAATACACCATTACAATAATTTCCGCATTAAAAACAGAAAACGCATTCTACAAAGAATGCGTTTTTTATAAATAATTCGTTATATTTTATTTAAGAATTAGTTATGACAGGTATTTCATTGATTTTGTAATATTATCATCAAGAATCTTCTTAACTGAATCATATTCTGTTGAAACCATTTTTTGTTGTGTTTCTAAAGTTTTCATTTCAGCGTCAAGTTTTTTGTCCAGTACGTGATATTGAGCTGCCAATTCAGGATAATTTTCCGCTGCTGCTTGTGCTTGATAAGCAAGTACTGTTCTTTTCTGTGCGATCATTTGCATTGCGAATTCTAAATCACTTTTGTAGCCGACAATCATCATTAATCTGGCTTGTGATGCTGCAATACCCATAATAAATCCTCCTTGTGAATAATTCTATAAAGCTATTTTCTTATTGTGTGTGTGTTTTGTATGTGTTTTGTGTTTCTTATATATATAAAAAAGAAATACTTCTAAAAAGTGCTAAATTTGCTTAAATTGACTTAATATTTTGTTACAATTCAAATAAATAAAACCCGATAAGCTCTACCCCCTTGGCTTTCAACTGTTAACACATATGGCAGTGATATTTTTTAAAGTGATAAATAAAAGCGGGGTAGGTTATAAAAAATCACTTTTCCTTTTATCACTGCCAAATATTTTAATAAAAAACACCTGATTTTTTATTAAATCAGGTGTTTTTGTTAATACTTTATTTTTTAAGACAACTATGTCATATATTTCATTGATCTTGATACGTTGTCATCAAGTGTTTTCTTAACAGAATCATATTCTGTAGAAACCATTTTATGTTGAGTTTCAAGAGTTTTCATTTCAGCTTCAAGTTTTTTATCTAATGTGTGATATTGAGCTGCCAATTCAGGATAATTTTCAGCTGCTGATTGTGCCTGATAAGCTAAAACTGTTCTCTTTTGAGAAATCATCTGCATTGCAAATTCCAAATCGCTTTGATAACGCGAAACCATCATTAAACGTGCTTGACTAGCAGCAATACCCATTGCATATCCTCCTATTTATCTAGTATTAAGACCCCATAATAAAATATTCAGTTTGAAATTCTTTTTAATACTCCTCTTATTTATATAAACAAAAATTATTGTTCCCAAAGTCAAAACAAGAAATTTTATTTACATTTGTTAACAATTTGCTAAAAAGTAAAAATCTATTTAAAATAAGTGTTATGTTTTTCTTGTATTTAATGAAAAAAATAATTATATAAAGTAAGTAATTTGAAAATATTGGGAGCGGAATATGAAACAATTTAAAAAATTATTAGCATTATCTCTTGGTTTATCGCTGATTGTCGGGAATATAAGCATTGCTCAAATTATGCCTTCTAACGAGCCCGGAACTGTTAACTTTGCAGCAAATAATTTATCAAATCTTATGCAGGCAGATATTAAATCTGAAAGAGTTCCTGCCGGCACAACACTTAAATTAAGAATGGAAAAAGCTGTCAATTCATACAACAATACATTAGGTGATGCTTTCAATGCTACTTTAATTGAAGATATAAATATTGGCACAAAAGTAATTATACCCGCAGGAACTATTGTCAGAGGAAGAGCCGGTGACGTAAAGAAAAACTTTTATCTTAGCAGAGGCGGCAAGTTAAATCTGACTTTTGATCATATTGTTACACCAATGGGCAAACAAATTCCTTTGAATGTTAAAATTACTAACGCAAAGTATTTAGATACCAACACTGGTGTCCTTTCAGCAGGCGGCGGATATCTTAATGCATTAGGCAAAAACATTGACCATGGCAATGATTTTTTAATCAGCGCAACAGGTTACGGCTTTGACAAAGGAAAAACTTTTTGGAATGGATATCCTGTAATTTTGACTGCTCCTCTTGGGTTTGGCGTTGGAGTTGCAGGTGGTGCAGGGATTTTTGTAGTTAAATCAACCGTTGCTTTATTTAAAAAAGGCGACAATGTAAGAATTAACCCCGGTGATGTAATTGAAGTTATCTTGAAAGATGCTTTAGACATACCGTTAAATTAAATAGGATACATTAATATGAAATTGTCATTCTGAAAGAAGGGTGTATCTATTCAGTAGCGATTTTATGCTTCAATTCAAGAAGTGACAGATCCTTCGCTTTGCTCAGGATGACAATCTGTATAATTGTAGCAACAATGAAGATATAGGGGAAATATGGGGATTATGCGTATAGAATTTGCTACATCTATAGATGATTATGATTTTTCTAATATTCCTGAAAAAATGCTGACAGCGCTGAAAGAAAGTATGATTAACACCCTGCTTTTCGAGAAAGTGTCAGCTTTTGCAGTTGTAAAATCCAAAGATATTATAGAAAATCAAACTTACTGGAGACTTGTTTAAAAGAACTTTTTATATTTAGTCTAAAATCATAAAGAATTATAAAATTGCTATTTAATAAATAGCAATTTTTATTTTTACATGACTTACATGATTTATGCAGCAATTTAATAAATTTTACTGAAAGAAATTATGTTAATAGGATTAATACAACCATTAAAATTACAAACAAATCTAAAGACTGAAGGGAATTTCGAATTACAAAGCAGGAATTTCCCTAGTTTTGTATATAGCAAAAATTTACATCAAGATACGGTTTCATTTACTGCAAATAAAAGCGCAAAAACAGAAGAAACAAAATTAACTCCTGTTGAAAGAATTAATTTGAATAAAGATATAGCTCGAATAGAAAGGCAAAGTATTAAATTTTTCTTGGATAATAGCTTACCCAACGGTCTTGTTTTAGATAGAGCTCCTAATTCAAATACTCATCCAACCGATAGATCAGCTGAAATGTGCAGTGTTGCATCCACGGGTTATGGTCTTACAGCAATGATATTAGCTTCTGAAAAAAATATGCTGCCTAAAAAACAAGCAAAAGAAAAAGTAATGCAAACTCTTACGTTTATAGACGAAAATACACCTAAAATAAATGGCGGCTGGTTAGCACATTTTATAGATGCTGAAACAGGCAAAACATATAAAAACACTGAAATTTCCTCGATTGATACTGCAATATTTTTCTTTAATGCTTTTGCAGCTGCAGAATATTTTGGTGGAGATGTTAAAAAGCAAGTTAATAAAATGTACAACAAAATAGATTTTAAAATGATGCTAACTCAAGATAATCAAAAACCAGACCAACTTGCATTTAATTTAGGATTTCATGTTAAAGATGGAAAAAGAGAATTTATTCCACACAAATGGGATGAGTATTCTGAAGGAATATTAGTAATGCTTCTTGGTTTAGGATCTAATCAAGTACCTGATGAAATGTGGTCAAAAGGATGGAATCGTGACAAAAAATGGGAACAGGACGGATTAAAGAGTTTTGTTTGTTTACCTTTATTCACATACTTTTATCCTCATGGATTGATAGATTTGAAAGATAAAGTTGATAAAAATGGCGATAATTTTTGGAAAGCTTCACAAAATGCCGTAAAAATGCAAGTAAAATACTGCAAAGATCATGGATATCCTGAAGGTGTATTTGGAATTACAGCATGCGACGGTCCTAATGGATATCAAGCTTATCAGGCAGCAGGAACAGAACAATATCCGGTTCATGATGGAACTATTGCTCCGCCAGCCATCCTAGCATGTTTACCTTTAGCTGAAAAAGAAACATTAAAAGCACTTAAATATATAAAGAATCAAAATTTAGATAAAGAAAAGTATGGTCTTTGTAATGCATATAACGTCAGATCCGGCTGGAAAACTTCTGAGGCGTTAGGCATTGATATAGGAAGTATGCTGCTTATGCTTAATTCCAACAGTTCAGGATTAATTCATAAATTAGTTAATAAAAATGAAATTGTTCAAAAATCCATGAAAAGAGCTGGTTTTAGACCTGAAAATCAAGGAGTTTAAAATCTCGGGAAGTTTCCGCCTTTATTTTGCATGTTTTTCATCATTGCTTGAGGGTTTTTCATACCAAAAGGCATTTTACCTGTTTTTGCAACATCGGCCATCTTTTTCATCATTATTTTCATTTTTTCAAATTCTTTTAAAAACCTGTTAAGGTCGGCAACCTGAACTCCGCTACCTGTAGCAATTCTTCTTCGTCTGTTAGCGTTTAGAATTTCAGGTTTTTGTCTTTCTTTTATGGTCATGCTGCTAACCATAGCCTCAATTTTTTTAAGCTGACCTTCTCCTGCATGAGCAATTTGTTCCCTGTCGTTTTTGGAAATTCCCGGAATCGGAAGCATACCTAAAATCTGGTCTATTGAGCCCATAGCTTTCATTTGCTGCTGCATTTTCATAAAATCTTCAAGAGAAAACTCTTTTGTCCGCATTTTTTTCTCAAGCTCTTTCGCCTGACTCATATCAAAGTTTTCCTGAGCTTTTTCCACGAGGGAAAGAATATCACCCATTCCAAGAATTCTTTGAGCCATTCTGTCAGGATAAAAAGGTTCTAGCGCATCAAGTTTTTCGCCCATGCCGGCAAATTTCACAGGTTTTCCCGTAGCATGGACAACACTTAAAGCTGCGCCGCCTCTGGCATCGCCGTCAAGTTTTGTGAGCACAAGTCCTGTAACATCAAGCTGTTCGTTAAAAGTTTGGGCAACGTTTACGGCTTCCTGTCCCATCATTGAGTCAATTACAAGAAGTTTTTCCGCAGGTTCCAAAAGCCTATCAATAATTACCAATTCTGCCATAAGGCTGGTATCTATTTGCAAACGTCCTGCTGTGTCGACAATTACCGTATTATATCCGTTTTCTTTTGCATGTTCTATTGCAGAAGTTGCGATTTGCCTAACATCCGTACTTCCTTCTATGGTAAACACAGGAATATTTACCTGTTTACCCAGAGATTGAAGCTGTTTAATAGCTGCAGGTCTGTACACATCCGCCGCAACCATAAGAGGATTTCTGCCGTTTTTTCTTAGCCTTAAACCAAGTTTTGCTGCTGTGGTTGTTTTACCTGAACCTTGAAGTCCGAAAAGCATTATTATATTAGGTTTTCCTTCAGTAGAAAGCGGTTTGTTTTCTCCACCTAAAAGTTCTGTAAGTTCATCATAAACAACTTTTACAAGCTGCTGACCGGGGGATACGCTTTTTAAAACTTCCTGTCCTTCGGCTTTATCTTTTATATTGGAAATAAAAGATTTGACGGCTTTCAAGCTTACGTCCGCTTCAAGCAGCGCTCTTCTGACTTCTCTGAGGGCGTCAGCTATATTATCTTCGGTGAGCTGGCTTTGCCCCGAAGTTGTTTTTATTATTTCCTGTAGTCTATCAGATAGGCTTTCAAACATTTATGATTATTCCTTTAAATATTTATTCTTTCTATTGCTATTTTAACATCATCAAAAAATTCATAATTAAGAAAAATTTTATATATTGATTGTTCATTTTTCGGACAAGGAAAAGATAAGGACGTAAGAGGTTGGCAACCTCTTACGTCCTTATCTTTTCCTTTACTGCCGCAGGGGGTTTCGTCTCCAATTCTCTTTCTTTTGCATTATATCATATCGCTTTTTTGCCTCCTTATTTTTCGAAGTCGGTTAGTATAGTTAGAAAATTTTGAACGGAGAAACCATTGCTATGACTAAATGAAAAAAAATTTGGCGTTTAAATAGTCCAGATTATTGCAAAGATAATCCAGATTTTTTTAAAGAATTTTTGTTTGTCATGCTGAAAGAGGGGGTTCGGGGGCTTGCCCCTGACTGTGGCGACCCTCTGGGATAAAGTTTTTCTTTCTTTTGGTTCGTTTTCTTTCTCTTTTGCGTTCAAAAAGAAAGAAAATGAACATAGCGAAAATAATAATATTCCACAAAAATTGTAATGGCTATGTTAATTTTCTGGAACACCAATTTTTCCAACGCCTAACTCTTTTATTTTGGCTTTTGCTTCTCCCAAGTTATCAAATACATATATTGGCATTTTAGCCCAATGACTATTTGCAAATTCTTCTATTGTTTTATAGTTATAAATCTTTCTAAATAAATTGTATAATTCATAAGATAAATCGTCTTTAAGTGCAAAATAAAATTCATTTTCATAGTAATACCTTGCTGTGTCTAATTCGTCTCTCTTTTTGGGAAAAATTTGAGAAACATAAAGACTTGAAGACCATAAATAAGGGAAAAAACAGTTTTCTTTATCTAGTAAATCAAAATCTGCTTTATATAGTACAGTATTAAAATAAAATAATTTAATATGTTCAGAAATAACTGGTTTATATTTATACCAAGAGGGTTCCCATTTTGAATTGTCTTCATCATTACAGCATTCAATAGTAAATTCAGGGAATAGTTTATGATAGTACATTGATTTATCATTAGATTTGGGTTGTCTTAGCCACATGTCATGTTCTTGAATATATATTTTAAAGCGTTCTAATGGAATTAAATCCAATCCAAAATGTTCTCTCCACATATTATTGATTTTTAAGGGTTCTGCTGTACTATCTACCTGCGTATTACAATCTCCATCACGAGTATAAATTACTCCTGCTCGAACTATTTTTACTTTTCCATTTTTTTTATCTTTAGCTTCTTTATCTTTAAGTAAAAAATATGGACGTTTCTTCTTGTCTCTGATTATAATTACGTCCAATTCATGTTCATCTATTGAAAATGTTAGTAATGTTATTGTTGGTAAATTATTAAAATTTGAAGCACGTAGAACATTTATATAATCTTGAAGTTTTTTTCTTTTAGGATCATTTTCAACGCCAATTATTTTTTTTGTATTATTTTCAACCCCGAAAATTATATATCTATCACCATGATGTTCAGCATTTGCAAGACATAAAACATCATGTACAAAATCCACATAACTAATTGGATTTTCTTGTTTTGAACAATAATGCTCTCGTTTAAAATCCAAAAATTCTTGTTCTTCCATTTGTAATAAAGAATTTATTGGGAATAATAAACGTTCTTCAAGAGATTCTGTCATCATTACCCTCTAAAACAAAGCATCGATGAAATCATCAGCGATGAAATCCTTTAAATCTTCCATCTTTTCGCCAACTCCAATGAGTTTTACAGGTAAATTCAATTGTCTTGCTATACCTAAAATAACGCCGCCTTTTGCAGTGCCGTCAAGTTTTGTAAGCCCTACAGAAGTAATATCCACGGCTTCCTTGAAAACTTCCGCCTGTTTAAGACCATTTTGTCCTGTCGTCGCATCTAATACAAGAATTGATTCAACTAAAGATTCAGGTGCTTCTTTATCTATAACTTTTTTAATTTTTCTAAGCTCTTCCATAAGATTGAACTTGTTATGAAGCCTTCCTGCTGTGTCGATAAGCAAAATATCATAATTTTCTGACTGAGCTTTTTTTATGGAATCAAACACTACAGAAGCCGGGTCTGCGCCGTCCTGCCTGACTATATCAGCGCCTGCTCTGTCTGCCCAAATTTCGAGCTGGTCTTCGGCAGCCGCTCTAAAAGTATCTCCTGCCGCAACAAGAACTTTTTTTCCTTCAAGTCTAAACCTGTAAGCAAGTTTCCCGATTAATGTGGTCTTGCCTGCCCCGTTTACACCTGTAATCAGGAATGTGTTAAGCTGCCCTGCCCTTAAATTCAAATTATTTGAACCGGGAGCTTTTATGATTTCCTTAAATTCGTTTTTTAAATATTCGCCTAATTTTGCAGGTTTTACTTTATTTTTGTTTTCTCTCAGTCTTTCAATAATATAAACTGTTGTATCAACCCCAATATCCGCGCGAATAAACTTTTCTTCCATTTCATCAAGCAAATCATCGTCAATTTCTTCTTTTCCAACACCAAGAGAAAGAATATTTGTGTTAAAAAACTCGCTTGTTTTTGAAACAGCTTCTTTAAGTCCTGCAAAGGATATTCCGAAAAGGCTCTTTGCAACAGGCTCTTCTTCTGGTTCACTTGGCAAATTTTCATATACAGCTTGAGGAACTTCCTCAGCTTCAACAACATCAAAAACTGTTTCTAATTGTTCAATAGAAATAGCTTCTTCTATAACAGGTTCTTCAGCTTCAACTACAAAATCATGCTCTTCAATTTGAGCAACTTCTTGAACCTCGGGTTCTTCAAAACCTTCTGTTTCCAACTGCTCGATTGAAAAAACTTCTTCTTCGACAGATTCTTCAGCTTCAACTTCAAAATCATATTCTTCAAATTGAGCAACTTCTTGAACTTCAGGTTCTTGAACATCTTCTATTTCCAACTGCTCGATTGAAAAAACTTCTTCTTCAACAGGTTCTTCAGCTTCAACTTCAAAATCATATTCTTCAAATTGAGCAACTTCTTGAACTTCAGGCTCTTGAACATTTTCTATGTCAAGCTGTTCTTTTGGATAAATTTCTTCTTCGACAGGTTCTTCAGCTTCAACCTCAAAAGCATGCTCATCAAATTGAGCAACTTCTTGAACTTCTGGTTCTTGAACATCTTCTATGTCAAGCTGTTCTTTTGGATAAATTTCTTCTAAACAATTAAAAGCTTCTTCTCTTTTCGAGATTTTATCGCTATTTTCTTCTTCAAAATCAACAAAATTTTGTTCTTCAAGATTCCAATTTTCTTCTTTTTTTACAAACTTTTTGAATATATTAAACATAAATTTAAAGTTTCCTCTTTGTGTTGCTTGGTTGCTCGCCATAAACGGCATTACGGGTCGGCAAAGCCGCCCCTTTAGCCTCTGCTCGCAATCCGCTTTCTGGCTTCATAAACTTGCCTTAAAATTCCATTGATAAAGCTTGAGCTTTCATCCGTGCCGTATTTTTTTGAAAGTTCTACAGCTTCATCTATAGAAACACTTGCCGGAATATCTTCAAAATACAAAAGCTCTGTTATTGAAATTCTGAGTACATCCCTGTCAACTTTCAAGAGCCTGTCAACGTCCCAGCCTTTTGAATGTTCTTTTATCTGCGCGTCAATATGTTCTTTATTTTCAATAAATGTTCTAACAAGTTTTACGGAATATTTTTTAACATCTTCTCTTTCAGACATGGCAGATATTTGCACTATATCCATTGCAGAATATATTTTTTCTGCCGCATCAAGAAGTGTGTCTATTCTTCCAATCATATCAGAGGTCATGGGTACTGCCACAGGAATTATTGAAACATCCATAGGTCTTTCAAGATTATCCGTATGGTCAATTTCGTAATTTTGGATGTAATCGCGTATAGCACCTAACTCTCTCACAGAAGACTGTAAATTATGTTCAGCTTCTTTAGTCAAAGTCTCTACTGATCTTTCAATAATTTCTACAATATCTTTATTTTCCCATTTCTCAATATTTTTGCTTAATTGAGAAAAAGTCAACAACGCCAACTCTCTTGCTACTGTTCTTCTTGTATCCACTTGCTTTTTCCCTTTATTAATTTAATTTAAAAAATTAACATATTTATACATTTAATAAATCCAAAAAAATGGTATAATGATTTATAAGGAAAAGTGTAAATATATTAATTGATTCATACTCTGCACACACTTAATTAATACATAAAGATATTAATTTTTAAAGATAATTAACTAACAATAACTAAGACCTAAAGCATTCCAATAAGTTTCAAAATATACGGTAGTTTATTTTAGAAAAGGAGGACGGAAGCTTGACAACTGTAGAAATAGAGATTCAGAACCTTCGCAACAAGTATCAGGAACACATAGTCATAAAACCTTTGATTAATTACTGTGAGGAAAACAAAATCAGTTTTGAATTTTTAAAAGAAACAGTCCCTGCTCCGAACGGAATAAAGAGTTTTAACAAAACAAGCACATACTATATGAAAATAGGCGAAAACCTGCTTAAACAGAAAGAAGACCAGTGCAGATGGAATGATCTGTATAAACTTATTACTTGTGCCTATGATTATCTTGAAATTGATCAGCCGCTTAATTTACTGAATGCATCAAGATCGTTTAACAAGCCTCGTTTTAATACTAATTAATTTATTCTGTCTCAAGACCGACAATTATAACACCTAGAGTAATTAATCCTCCTCCACTCCAGACTAATAACGAAAGGTGTTCTTTAAATAAAAATGCTGCAACGAGCATAGTTAGCGGGTAACTAAGACTTGACATAGAATATGCAAGGCTTAGTTCCGACTTTGCAAGAACTGCTGTCCA
>Ga0209000_1000443_pt1 | contig 40892 bp, 51 predicted proteins | sample RifGroD2_FD_183998 | JGI IMG/M metagenome (GOLD analysis project Ga0209000, IMG submission 183998) | Groundwater microbial communities from Rifle, Colorado, USA - Groundwater D2 (SPAdes) (version 2) | ecosystem: Environmental > Aquatic > Deep subsurface > Groundwater | place: Rifle, Colorado... | reverse complement strand
TGACCGCTCTGATCCAGGTGCTTTCATCGATATCCAAATCACTATCGAAATGGAAAGCTTGGCCGATGGCGTGAACACCCTTGTCCGTTCTTCCAGCACTATGTATTTTGATTTCCGTCTGAGTCATCAGACGGAAAGCTTTTTCAATCACTTCTTGGATGCCTAAACCGTTGCTTTGGCTCTGGAAACCCTGATAGTTGGTTCCGTCATAGCTCACAATTGCCAAATATCTCATGCAATCACCCTTGAATAGATAATTAACCCTAAAAAGACGAGGGAAAGAATGATGGTAAACACATCCGTGAACTTGATTGAGTATTCATCGACTCGGGTTCTCTTCGCACCGATGACATAGCCTCTGACCTCCATCGCGTTTCCTAAATCTTCAGCTCTCTTAAAAGAGATGACGAAAACAGGAATCAAAAGAGAAATAATTTGAACGACTTTATCCTTGAACTTGCTTTCTTTGAAATCGACACCGCGGGAAGCTTGAGCCTTCATGATCTTTTCGGTTTCCCCTAAAAGCGTCGGAATATAACGGAGTGTCAAGCTTAACATCATCGCAATCACATCGACTGGAACCTTGACAACCTTTAAAGGCTTTAATAAGGATTCAATACCGTAATTTAAATCGGTTGTCATCGTTGTAAAGGTTAAAAGTGATGTTAAGATGATCACGTTGGTGATGCGCACGAAGATGAAACCCGCCCTAAGCAACCCTTCATCATAAATCGATAAGGAGTAGCTTGTCAATGGGATATAGGGAAGCATGGCTTGAATGAAGAACACCATGAATGCTGCGAAGAAAAAATAAAGAATTCTGAACTTGATATACTTCTTGGACCAGTTATAAAAGATAACAAATAAGATGATACCTAAAATGCTGGTGACTGAAATATACATTTGAATTGGATTTTCAGTCAGCATCGTTCCTGATTTGACATAAAATAGCTGGATGAAAAATGTGAATGTCAATAGAAATACAATCGGGCGAAGTCCGTTTAAGACCTTTCTCATCGGGATGCCCGTGGAATAGGTTAGAATGAGAACACCGACAAAAATCGCACCCATGATGGCTAAAGGAAGCACTTCTGCTGAGATTGGAATCATAAATACTCCAACCAGTAAAACGACTAAGCTTAACAGCTTGATGCGTGGATCTAGTTTATGAAGCCAGGAGTTCCCGGGAATAAATTGACCAATCGTGATATTATTCATGAGACACCTCCTTCAAGTGATCAAGGAGACTATCAAAATCATATTTAGGTTGATAAGGAATGCCAACTTCTTTTTCAAGATGCTTCAAGATCTTTAATGGAGTGGGGAGATCGAGATGGAACGTCTCAAAATCAGGATGCTCGAATAAAGCTTCCTTTTTTCCATCAAAAACAATTGAACCTTCTTTTAAGACAATCACGCGTTTCGCATATTCGGATACTAAATCCATATCATGTGAAATCAAAATAATCGTCTGATCATTTTTTTCATGCAAATCATTAAAAATCTTCATCAAATCACGTCTTCCCCTTGGATCTAGTCCACGGGTCGGCTCATCTAAAACAAGAATCTCCGGCTCCATCGCGAGAATACCCGCAACAGCAACTCTTCTCATCTGTCCGCCGCTGATTCTAAATGGAGATTGATCATACATCGATTCATCAATACCGACAATTGATGCTGCGCGCTTCGCCATTTCCATCGCTTGCGCTTCGGTGCTCTTGAAGTTTTTAGGTCCGAACATGATATCCTTTAAAATGGTTTCTTCAAATAACTGGTATTCAGGAAACTGAAAAACGAGACCGACTTTTTGTCTTAAAAAGTTAATCTTTTCCTTCTTCTTGGGAGGCAGATTTTGACCGAACACAACCACATTGCCGCTCGTAGGTAAAAGTAATGCATTCATATGTTGGACCAACGTCGATTTCCCTGAACCGGTCTGTCCGACAATCGCGATGAATTCACCCTTGGCTTTGATGGTTAAGTTGATATGGCCGATTGCGTCATAATTGACCTTGAGGCCCTTATATGCGTAGCTTACATCTTTGAATTGAATGCCCATAGCGCCTCCAACACCTTCTTGTCAATCGTTTCAATCTTGGATGCTTCATTATACAGGCTAAGCCCGAATGGAAGCTCAAGATGTGAGGATTTGAGAAGTTCTTCCTGCTTGAATACCTCTTTAGGGGTACCTTCTAAGATGATTTGACCATCTTTAAGCACGATTAAAGCATCGCTTTGCGCGGCGAATGATAAATCATGCGTGATGGTGATGATTGTTTTTCCCAATTCTTTATTCAATCTCTTGATGAGACTGATGATTTCTGTTGTTCCTTCTGGATCAAGCATCGAAGTCGCTTCATCCAAAATTAAAATATCTTGTTCCATGGCGAGTGCTCCAGCAATCGCTACGCGCTGTTTTTGTCCGCCGGATAGTTGGTGTGGTTCCTTGCTTAAAAAGGGCTCCATGCCGACTAAAGTCGCGTATTCCATGATTTTCTTAACCATCTCATCATGCGGAATGCACTGATTCTCCAAACCGAAGGCGATATCATGTTTGACGGTTACACCGACAAACTGATTATCCGGATTTTGAAAAACGATTCCAATCTTTTTTCTGATTTCTGTAATGTGCGCCTGATCCAAAGGTAGTCCATCAATCAAGATACTTCCAGAAGACGGTGATAGCAAACCAACCATGAGTTTGGATAATGTTGACTTCCCAGATCCGTTATGTCCTAAAATAGACACCCAGGAACCCTTGGATATCGATAGATTGATATGACTGAGCGCTTCATCCTCATTGTTATATGAAAAGCTTAAATCGCTTACTTTAATCATCAAATTCACCTGCATTTCGTACTTAAACATTATATCATGTAAGATTCATATAAGAAAGATAAGAGCCATATAAATGTCTGATATTCACATAGTGAAGTGAAAATGACTGTTTTACTTCTCTTTTAAAATGGTTTATGGTATAAACGATATGGTCCTAAATTTATGTAGGGTAAATGATTAGCGTTTTTCACAATTATTCTATATAATACATTTGATTACATTCATGAGGTGAATAAAAATGGTTATACAATTAACAACAGAGAATTTTGAAAAAGAAGTATTGAACAGTGAATTACCAGTCCTGGTAGACTTTTGGGCTACATGGTGCTCACCATGCCAACGTGTCGCTCCAATTTTGGAAGCTCTGAGCAAGGAAGTTATTGGATTGGCAAAAATAGCAAAACTGGATGTCGATGAGCAATATGAACTTGCTGATCAATTCGGCATTATGAGCATTCCCACTTTAGTCGTATTCAAGGGTGGAAAAGTGCACCAATCAACGATTGGCGTACAGTCAAAGGAAACCCTAAAAAAACTATTAGGCATATGAAAAAAGTAATCATTATCGGATATGGCCCTGCGGGCATAACTGCAGCTATCTATTTAAAGAGATCTGGTGTTGATCCTCTGGTCATCGGTAAGGATTATGGTGCACTGGAAGGATACAAAGATTTAATCGAAAACTATTATGGATTCGCTGAACCGATTGAAGGAAAACAGCTGATCAAGAATGGCATTGAGCAAGCTAAAAAATTAGGTATTGAGGTGATTACTGAATCCGTGATTTCAATCGATTCGATTGAAGGCGGTTTTACGGTAACTACTTCTAAGAAGCATACCTATGAAAGTAAAGCAGTTCTTCTATCCACAGGAAAAACCAGACAAACATTAAGCATTCCCGGATTTGTAAAGTATAGAGGAAAAGGCATCAGCATGTGTGCAACCTGCGACGGATACTTCTATCGTAAAAAGAAGCTTGCTATTATCGGTTGCGGTCCTTATATGCTCCATGAGCTTGAATACTTAAACAGAATCAGCACCGATGTCACCATCTTTACACATGGTTTTGAATTCGGAACCGAAGTCAATAATTCTGTGATTTATGACAAGATTACCAGTTTTGTCGGTGAAGAAAAGATTACCCATATCGTGACTGAAAATGGAAAGTATCCAATTGACGGCGTCTTCGTAGCACTTGGAACTCCAAGCTCCGTAGACTTCGCAAGCAAGCTCGGCGTGGTGGTTGAAAAAAACAATTTGATTGTTGATGAAAACTATCAAACCAATGTTGAAGGATTATTTGCAGCTGGCGATATCATCGGTGGAAAGCTTCAGATTTCTAAAGCGGTCTATGATGGCATGATGGTTGCTGACTCCATCATCAAGTACGTTAAATAATTATAAAATCAATCAAAAATTCTCCTTAAATATGGAGAATTTTTTTATGCTCATCCGGCATACTCGATTGTTTGGACATTTCAATGTTTTATGGAAGTAATGCAATTCGATAGATAATACGAATTTATCTGCAATCATTCAAATCTTAGCAGTATAATGATGGTAAAGTTAGAAATAATTCAATTACAGGAGGATCATATGGAATTCAGTAAGAAGGATATTGAGTCAGTTTTGTTGAAACCCAAACGGGAAATGAATGGTCTAAAGGTTCCAATGTTTGTGTTTCCTGTTTCATTTGCTGTTATCTTTGTCATAGTTCAAAATACAGCAGACATAGATATGCGTGTTGCTGGACCAATCATAGGTATCATGGGTGGTATCTTCACTTTGGCTTTCATCAGTGCATATTCCACCAAGTATAAAATTGTAAGAGATTTTGAAAATGTGCTACAAGCTTATGTGAATGCTGCCAAATCAATTTCAATCCCAGATAAGCCATATGAAATCGATGAAAATTCATCTTTCGGTGTTCCATATTATGTATGGTTTTCTCCAACAAAAATCTCGCTATTCCCCAAAATGCCAACATATGAGAACTATAAGAATCTAAAAGAAGTCAGACTTGGTGAATTTCAAATCAGCAAAATCAAATACTATTACACAAGCGGCGATAAGTATTACGAAAACAAGATCAGCGGTGGTGGAAGCACTGGACCTAATGTTGCTGGAGCAATTATAGGCGAACAAATCGCCGGCATCGGCGGCGCAATCGTGATGGGACAATCCAAAACAAATCCTATCGAAAGCAAGCTCATTGTTCATGATGAACGGAGAACAGTCATCGCGTATAGAGAAGATCAAGGGATGATTACCAAGTATCTGCTTCCCTTTGATTTTTATGAAGTCTTATATGATCTACTACCTGATTTATCGAGAGATATCGTAGAAAATCCATTGAAAAAAGCTCAAGCATCATCCAAGCAGGAACAAGAAATTTCTACCGATCAAATCGAAGCGAAATTAAAAAAACTGCTTGATTTAAGAAACAGCGGATTGATTGACGATCAAGACTATCAAGAACAAAAATCAAAGTTACTCAATAAGATGTAACAAAAATAATCAAAGCCCAGGTAATCGCTTACCCGGGCTTTTTTTAAAATCTTTAGAGTTTGAATTTATGCTTTAAATAAGCGCTTGCGACAATCAAACCAATCATCAAGATCCCTAGTAATTCAAGATAGGTTCCAAGGAAGGTGGCAACCAGCATGCCTGTCAAAAGCTGTAGATTGATGAACATCATCAATGTCGTTTCAAGCTTCTTATAAAGATCTATTTTCGTAACCGCGATGATTTCAGCGATTAGATGGAAAACAGAAACCAGCAAGATGATGACTAAGAAGATGTTGCCAATCACGAAATATTCATTTTTGAAAATCGCTTCAAATCCAGTAATCGGAATTTCAATATCTCCCACATGATAATTCATGATGTTGAAGAAGAAAGAAATGATTAAAAGGAGCTGAAGGCCCATTTGGGCGAATCGCATGTTCATCAGGTTATAACTTTGAATCATCAACGCTATCGAGATAAGCCCTGATGGGTTTCACGATTTCTTTGACGGTGCCCTTTTTAAATGGATTCTTTAAATTCGCGGATTCAAGTAGACCCAAGAAACTCTTTGACCCGCCAAGACGGCAAAGGCTTAAGTAACTTTCAAGCGCTTCTTTTCTGTTTGCCTGATGCTTGATCCAATATTGGAATGCGCAAACTTGAGCAAGCGTATAATCGATGTAATAGAATGGTGAACCGAAGATATGACCTTGTCTGAACCAGTAAGTACCCTTTTCCATAAAGGCATCATCACCATAATCTTTAAAAGGCATATACTTTCTTTCTAAAGTTCTCCATAAAGTCTTTCTTTCATCTGGAGTGAGTTCTGGTTTTTCATAAATTCCATGTTGGAATTCATCCACTAACACACCATAGGGAAGGAAGGAAACTGCTCCGGCAAGATGATTGAACTTATATTTGTTCGTGTCTTCCAAAAAGAATTGATCAATCCATGGCCAAGCAAGAAATTCCATGCTCATCGAATGGATTTCAGCAGCTTCCATGGTTGGCCAGCGGTAATCAGGAAGTAAATCACGGCTTTGATACACCTGAAAGGCATGTCCCGCTTCATGGGTTAATACGTCAACGTCATGAGATGTGCCATTGAAGTTGGCAAATATGAATGGTGAACGGTATTCAGGTAAATATGTGCAATATCCTCCACCCTGCTTACCAGGTTTGGAATCTAAATCAAGCAATTCATGGTTTAACATGAAATTAAAGAATTCAGAGGTTTCGGGTGACATTTCATCATACATCTTCTTCGCTCTTTCAACCTGCCATTGACGATCTCCTTTTGGAGTCGGATTGCCTGATAAGAAGGATAATGCCAAATCATAAGACTTAGGATTTTCAATACCTAGTCTCTTCGCTTTACGATCCGTAAGCTCAGTGACTAAAGGAACGATATCCGAATAAATCTGATCTCTATAAGTCTTTACATCTTTAGCGCTGTAATCTGTTCTGCCGAATCTGTCATAGCCCAATTGAACGAAGTTTTCATATCCAAGCTTTTTAGCGATGGTGCTGCGCACTTTGACCATATCATCATAGATTCTATCAAACTGCTTTTCGTTATCAGCAAAGAATTTTGAGACAGCAAGCTGGGCTTGATGTCTGACTTCTCTATTCTTATCCTGTAAGAATGGAGCCATCTGGCTTAGGTTATAGATTCCGCCTTGAAATTCAATCTTCGCGGACGCGACTAACTTGCCATATTCTGTGGATAACTTATTTTCTAATTGAAGATCACCAATGATTTCAGGTTTGAAGGTTTTCTTAGCAAGCTCACCCCTCAAAAACATCAGGGAACCGAATTCTTTTTCTAATCCCTTACGGTTTGGAGATGCCAAAAGTTTTTCTAAAAACAGCTGTTCATATTGTCTGAGATGCGGTCCTTGTTCATCAAAGAAATCCTGTTCTTTTTCATAAAATACATCAGTCGTGTCCACACTGTTTCTGATGGAAACAAGAGTACCTAATGTACCAACCTTATCATTGATCGCAAATACCTTGTATACAGCCTTGATTTCCGAAGCAAGATCTTGACCTGCGCCAATGATTGCTATTTGTTCTTCAAGTTCCTTCTGGATCTGTTCAAGATTAGGTCTTTCATACTTAAAATCTGTAAATTTCATGTTATATACCTGCTTTCCTTAACGTTTATTATACTATAAATAGAGGTAATGCACAACAAATGAAGAAAGAAATAGAGCGTGGACTCACGCTCTATTTTTGAGTTTTTAAGATTCTTTAATGAAGAGATACCCGATGACGATGTCATCTCCTTGTTCTAGTGTATAGACAAGGATGAGTGTTGTTCTCTCTTCATCAGCAATAAATTTAGCTTCTACGTAATCGATATCAATCACGATGGTATTCCCATCAATGGTGTAATCATCAGTTGTGATGTCGTTTCCAGAGAGGGTTCCGATGAAACCATCAAAGAGTTCGAAGGTAAGGATTAGATTTTTAGTGAAGTCAGTGAATACTTCGCTGCTGTTAATAAGATACGGTTTTTCCGTGGTGATGATATTTATGTCAATAATGTAAAAACCTTGAAGTGTAAGAATGGTGAACGTTTGGTAACCCAAGGATAAGGATTGGATAAAGAGAGCATCAAGTTGGACAGTTTGGGAAAGATATTGATACTGGGTATTATCTAGCGTACCTCTATAATCTTTGATGTAAACAAATGATGATGAATAGAGAACATCAAGATCAAAATTAGAATAGATTGAATAGTTGTATTTCAATGTCCCAACAATCTCTGCTCCCCCCTCATCCACTAATAATGTACTATATAGGGATGAACCTAAAGGATAAACAGCTTTAACCTGCACTTCAAGGACACCAGGATAGAAAGTAGATAAATCAAAGGTGGTTGAGGATGTATTATGTTGTTCACCATTCACTAAAACTACATAACCTGTAGCTCCATTCATCGAACTCCATGATAACGAATGATCTGGATTGATGATTACATCTTCTGGAATGGGGAACGTAAAATCAACTTCCACAACAAGGATGTTGGTATAGACTGAATCTACATATCCATCAGCGCGCGCTTTGACACGAACGTTATATGTTCCTTCTTCCGTCAGGACATACCGATTGGTAGTAACAACGACTTCTTCATCATCAATTTTGATGACATAACTCGTCGCATGTTCAACAACATCAAAATAGATGGCATCTGTAAACCTTAGGTTTTCTGGCATATCTAGTTCTATAAATGTAGTTTCTTCACATCCAAAAAGAATGAAGAGAAGTAAGAGTATCATAAATAACTTTTTCATTTTAATCTCCCATATTGAAAGTAAAGATGATAATGATAGGAAAAACTCATGAATATTGTAACATATTCATATGATAAATCATAAGGATGAAATGAAAAGCACTCCATCGATTCATGGAGTTCTTTGGACTTTAATCATTTAGTTCCAAATCAATGGCACAAATTCTGGATAGTCAATGAATGGATTTCTATTGTGCTGATAGGTAAATATGACTTCGTTTCGATTTCTTTCGAAATCATCCACTGGATCATCGAGATTCCATTGAAGTAAAACATCGAGCATCGCCATTTGATAAACTGTCGGTGTTGTATTAACCAATGTGTATATTTCATACATCACAGTCATGTAAAGAAGAATTCTGGCAATGTCTCCTCTGACTTCTGCGCGAGGGAGATATGAATCTGTGTCAGTAGCAACATCGTAAAATTTGTTTCCTCTTGATGAATTGGTACTTGGATCAGCAGGTTTTAGATTATGTAAGTCGCTAGCTGCATTCTTTGTATCATTATCTGCTGGAACTCCTAATAGAGATTGAGGCCATACATGTTCCCTATTCCAAGTAACTCCCAGATCCCATACACCGGATACTGATGTTCCTAAATATAGGAGAATCAGATTGCTGGAATTATTTGGATCTGCATCCGTTTCATCGAGAATATATCTTGTGTCGCCATATGTAACTCTTGTGAGGCCTGTATTGATAATACTTCTAAGTTCAAGAACTAAAGCTTGACCGGTCAATCCATCGACAGTGGCATAATATTCTGTGAGGATTATTCCTCCTCCAGGGTTAGATTCATCGATAACTGTGTGTGTCACAGCTATGACTGTTTCATTATTGCTGGAATCGATAGCTGTGTAAGTAATGATATAACTGCCTGCGATTGACTTATCAACGTAACCTGAATAATCACAGGTCACTGGTCCATCAACATCATCTGTTGCTGAACATAAAGCTGCTTCCACCCAATCTGGATCCCCCATAGTATGTGATAACGGTGGGGTAGCCCCAAAGGTTATGACGGGTGGTGTTGTGTCTACGGGGGGTGTTACTCCGAGTATAATTCAATTCTAAAAATAAACGCTCTACCGTTTGTTGAGAATGCGAGTGTGTTTGTTGGGGTTCCAAATTCATAAGTTAACGAACCGCCTGCAGATTGTGGAATTGCTTTTGATAAAGTATTTATTGTCAAATTGAAGTTTGATACTGTGGTCCACGGTTCAATAAAAATTATCACTTTTGTTACATTTGCATCAGCAAAATTCATTGTAAATACTCCACCACTAGTACTATTTCCCATCTTAAGTAGCGTAGATTGTTGATATGTTCCACTAGAGGCGTTTCCAGGGTAAGTTCTTAACACCCCAGTTGTTGAAACCAATTTATTAGTGCCAGTTAATCCGTTATCAAGAGATGCTTTAAGCGTGATATCGGTATATGAAGTTGAGCTGCTAGTTGTGATGTGTGTGAATGTATAAGTTGCAAAAGGTCCTGATATGGCTATTGTCCATTTTGCATATAGAGTTACGTTTCCTGTAGATCCTAAAACAATACTTGTTACTGCATCTCCTGTGAATCCACTATTATCATACCAACCACCAAATGTATATCCGTCTTTGGTAGCAGCAATTAAGGTAATTGTTGCTGTTGTAACAGTATAGGTATCAGTGTTAGCACCATTCGTTCCACTATCTAACTCATACGTTATTGAATATGTAACAATGGTCCATTGTGCATCTAGTGTAATATCTTCTGCTGGCATATTGAATGGGAATGATTTATCTTCACTACCAAGTTTCCAACCTGCAAATGTATAACCTGCTTTAGTTGGGTCTGTTGGGGCAGATACTGATGTTCCCTCATCTTGAGTGATAGCTGTAACTGCTGATCCACCATTCGAATTAAATGTAACTGTTGATTGGTTGGCAGGAACTGCTACCCAATATGCATAAAGTGTATTATTTTGAGCGGGCATTGTAGTGAATGTATATTCATTTAGGAATGTTGTGTCATCAGTGAACCAACCTTCAAATGTATACTCTGCTAGGGTTGGATCACTCGGTTGAGTAACGCTTGATCCAAAGTCCTGGGTAATTGCTGATACAGCACTACCTTCATTGGAATCGAATGTAATCGTATATTGATTAACAGTGAATTTAGCGTATAAAGTTATATTTCCAGTTGATCCCTTTGGAATGCTTGTTACAGCATCTCCTGTGAATTCACTATTGTTATACCAACCATCAAATGTATAACCAGTCTTTGTTGCTGGATCTAGAGTAATCGTATCCGTTTCAACGGTATAACTTGTTGGATTTGAACCGTTTGTTCCGCCATTTAGTGTATACGATATAGTATAATCATTCAACACCCACTTGATATATAACCAGGTAATTTCATAAACTGTATCCTCTTCAAATACCCATTCTGATTCTGGAGTAAATGATGAATTTCTATACCAACCATCAGAAGTATATCCGAGTTTGGTTGGATTCGGATCACTAATCAATTGATTAAGTTTAACTACTTGGTTAGTGACGACACTATCATTACTGTAATAAACATCCAAGACATCACCCTTATAAAGCGAATATGCTTTGACATTATCGATATATAATCTTGCAGCTGTAGTAGTTGGAATAGGATCTGGAAGTGCTACAGTAAATTTTAGTGATACTGAGCTTGTTATTGGTAGAACGTATTTATAAACTTCAGGAGTTCCTGTCAAAGTGTATAATTGGTCACCAATAAAGTCTGTACCGTTTAATGTATAACTAACGGTAACATTCAATCCTAATGTACTCGAAGCTAAAAACTCTACATAATCAACATTGTCAAAATAGAAATTACTCTTGACATATCCTAGATTAGCTGGGGCTGTAGTGTACCAACGCATCTGTGCAGATTGAGTACCGGAGATTGGTGAAGTTGTAGATGATGTACCATAGTAAAATTCCCATTGCGATAATGCTGGACCTTGAGTAAGTGTACTATTGTATGTGGTGGATGCTGTGAATCCTTCAGCTGATTCAAATCCAGTTTCATAAACTATATCTTCAATATATCTATGATTAACTTCGCTATAAATATCTACAACATTTTCATAAGAGTCCTTAATAACCACATAAGCTCTAACACTCATATGACTTGTTATGGGAAAACTTGTAACGAACTCATTTGTTTCAGGATGTGCCGACTTCGCTTGAACAACGGTTACACCTGGAGTTTCAAATGTAAGTATTTCTGCTTGATCCGAAATTAGGAATCCATATTCAAGAACAAAATCTCCTTCACTAGCTTCAAATCTGCCAATATAGGTGTTATAACCTGGTCTGATTTCAAGATCTCTTGATAGTGTGACTAGAGATTCAGTATAAGGATCTGCATCTGCAGTATAAGCGTATATCTGAGTAGGCATTGCTGCAGTAAATTTAAAAGTACTTAAGTAGCTTAAGACAACTCCGTTTTCATCTTCCCAATATCTAAATGGGTTTACGCTCGTATCTGGAGTTGCTGTGACTATGTCGTTATATCCGTAAGATCCGCCACCGAATCCGTTATTGACTCCAATCGCATATAAGTCTGTATTGGTACTAACGTATTGGAGAATAAATAGTTCATGCTTTATTATATTCGTTAATGATGTTCTGCCTTCATCTGTCTTCCATCTGTTAGCTTCAACAGCAACATCAAATAAAGGTTTTGTTGGTAAGGTTGCTAGGGGTTGGGCTGCGTCACCATTTAGTAATACATATTGAGTTTCAAGGACTTTCCAATTGGTATCCATGAATACTACTGCATATTTTTGAACTGGAGTTGTAGGCGCGAATACAGCAACCAAATCAAGAGTGGTTGTAACGATAAATTCGCTATCTACATATACGTTTTCTTGAATGACTCCATTTACAATCCAATAAACGAATTCGTACCCTGCAGGAGCTTCGGTATATGGTGTTACTGTTGATCCATAAACTCTAGGTCCTAAATCGGAAGTCGGTTGGTTTCCAGTATCATATAACGCTGTGACTGTTACATTGTAACTTGGTCGTGCTGCTTCAATTTCAATGAAATTGGCAAGAACAAATCCAAAAAATAAAAATGAGATAGCCAATAAAAATAATTTTTTCATTTTTGCCTACCCCCAAATGTCTTCATTTAAAATTCCACCATTTGCACTCTCAGCGATGCTATCCTCGAAGACAAACTCAATGATCTCTGCTTCCGGTTTGACGTAAGCCTCTTTTTCGTTCATGTACACTTCTCCTTAGGGTATATAAATACTTAATGTAATTGTAACATTAACACTTGTAAAGTCAATTGCTTATTTATATTTTATAAATATATTTTACAAAAAAATGACATAGCTTTTTTTACTATGTCATTTAATCTATTTTAATCCGATTTTTTTGAATAAATTTGTTATATCTTCGATTTCTTGATCCTTAATCTTTAACTTCCCTATTTTATCAAATGTCGATTTGGGATGCCTAAAAATCAGCCTGACCCATCTGAACATCCATCCAACTGGAAGTAGGAATGGTACCCTTCTGACAAATGGATACATACCCTTGACAGATTCGAGATTTGGAAAGATGACACTGATGATGAATTTGAACTTATTCTTATGCTGAAGCTTATTGCTCGCCATTCTTGGTGTGAATGAATTGAACTCCATGCCCTTGCCGTGAATACCAGAAACGGAAAAGAATTCAGTGATTTTTTCATAGAGATCTTCTTCCATTGTATAACCGGCAGTCCATGATTCTAGGTGATCGATGTTGAAATACTTGATGTTCAGATAGATCATACTTTGAAAGAATGTATATAGATTGGATTGATTTAAGTATTCTATTAGGATATTTCTATTGATTTCTTGGTGATATGCACTTAAATAGAGTCCGATGTCTAGAATGCTTCTGATGCCGACCCCGCCTAAGTGAATGTGCTTGGCGAGATGGTATAGCAAATAAACGAGCTCGTATTCATGGGGAAGCTCGAACAGATGATCTTCTACATGTTTGGCGTACTTCCACGCGTCAACAAATATAGATTCATAGGCTTCATTGAAATCACGATATATAGAAGGATGTATCTCAATCTTTAAGTTGTTCTTCATTTCAAACACATCATGAGATGTTGACCTTGAGATACACTTGATGTCTCTCAAGTCAAAAACTTGATGCACTTTATTCATATCATTTGGATGGACTAATAAATCGATATCCCCCATCGCACGCATATAGGTTTCGGGGTATATTTTTTTTAGTCTGCTTCCCTTTAAAAAAAGGTGCTTAACTTCAGCTTCAGTCAACATCTTATTTATATTTTCAATCGCCTCAAGCTGTAGTGTATCCTTTAAGATATAGAGCATGGTATCTTTTTGAAGATGCTCAAATAATTGTTTCGTGATTTGGTCCTTGTTCAGTGCGCTAAACACAAGTCCAGATAACCCGTTTTCAACGGTTTTAAAATAGAATTCCTTATCGTTTGAGATTGCTCCTTGATATATTTGTTTATTTAAAGCACATGTAGTAACTTGAAATAGTTCAATGAGTGTAGGATTCATTTGAAAATACCTCTCAATCTAATCATGATAGGTTTAATCAACAGCCAGCATAACACTCTGAGTCTATAGAACATTTGATGACTCTTGATCATCTTGGTTTGTCCAAAGGACTCAACAAAACCGATGATTTGAGAAGGATGAAACACTTCTTTACTGAGAAGGTTATCACCGGAGGCTACCACCTGATCTCTATTGATTTTCATGATTCTATGCAATCTATATCCATCTTGATACTTAAATAAGACGACATCAAGTCTTTGATAGGGGTCACCCTTCTTGATCAGATGGATTGTTGTTGATTGGTGCTTAAAAAACGGCAACATGCTGGTACCGGAGACTTTGAAGCTGATGGACTTGTTATGATTGAGCGCTTCAATCATGAGCGGAACAAGCTCAACACTCAGCATGGAGACCTGTTTCATTCGATGATTTGCTTATCTTTTAACTTTTTAACAAAGGACTCAACGTCAAGCTCTGCTGTGCGTTGATCGATTTCGTATTTTTCCATGACCAGCTCTGTGAGTGATTCAATGGTTGATTCTTGTTGAAGAGCTTCAAATAAAAGCTTACCGCTTTTATTTAATGTCATCAATCCATTGAAGTTGACTGCTTCTTCACCGACAGGAACGACGATAAATTTATCAGATACGCTTTTTAGGATAAAGCCTTTTTTTATTTTCATTTTTGTTCTTCTCCTTCAAATAGTGCTTGATGAACTGCGTGCACCGCATGTTCGCTCTTCGTGGCATCTATAGAATATAGGGGTATGTTGACTAATATATATTCAAGCTGTGGAAGAATCTTGTTCCAGTTATCTTCCTCAGTGGGTCTTAATATATTTTTCATCAGCAATTTCAATGCTTCATCTGTTGATAGTCTCTTGACTTTGTCTGAAAGTCCTTGTGAAATAAAGATAATGCTTTTCAATGGAACACATTGATTTGTATTGACGGCTTTTTGACCTGCAATCGGTGATCCGAAGACCATCATCTTTCCATCAACGAGCTTAAGAAGGGGTTTATCATCATTGATATAGTCTATTTCGGGATAAATTCTCTTCCATAGATTCGCGTGTGTGGACTTTCCTGTTTTAGAAGGGGCTGAAAACAAGATGGCTTGTTCCTTATACCGGATTGCTGAAGCATGAATGGGAAGGAATCCTTCCTTCATCGCAATCTCCATGAACATGACGCCCAATAAGACGTATTCGGTTTCTGCAGGATTTTTGGATAATGTCGTGTCAATCAACACTTTGACATGTTTCATCTCTTCATCGTGAATAATCATTGATTTGACACGATCATTCAAATCGGTTGCGTAAATCATTTTTAAACCGTTTTGAATGATAATCTTAGGGTTTCTATTGCTTGTCATATGATTTTTAGGGATATCGATGTGATCGCATAAAATAGACTCGAGCTTATAATCGAAAGATTTGGCGTCGTCGATTCGATAAGCCTCGATATTATTCTTAAAATAATGATCGAATTGGAAGCCTATTTTAATTTTGATCCCTGCAATTAAATAGTTTTGCATAATAACCTCATCTGTATTCCGCAATTACACATATTATATCATATCAACAGGTGTGAAACTGTAAAATATTCGATAGCGATATATTCTTGGTTCGTGCTAAAATATAGACATGCGAGGGGAATCCATATGAAGAAAAATAAACAAATACACTGGTTGGTTGAGCATACTCCCTATTTAAAATTCCCAATTCTATTTTTATCCTTACTCAGTTTGATCATGAGCTTGACGGCTATCTTTTTTGCGTTCTTCTCAAGGGAAACCATTGATGCTGCGGTATCGGGAAATCAATCTGTTTTCATTCAAAGCGCAATCATCATCTCTTCTATTTTATTACTGCAATTGATTGCATCCGCATTGAATCAATATGCGAGAGTTTACTATTTGGGATATACCAATAAAAAACTTAAAAATAAGATATTCACCAATCTCTTGAAAGCGAAATATAAGGATACATCTGCTCTCCACTCAGGAGAGATGATGAACTTAATCAATAGTGATGTAGAAACCGTAAGTGATGGTTTGGTTGATGTTGTTCCCAAGATGGTATTTTATATAGTAAGATTTTTAGGTGCGTTCATATTATTGTTCTTGTTGGATCAATTGTTCGCCCTTCTCTTTGTCGGATTTGGTATTCTTCTATTTATAGGCAGCAGGCTCATCAGCCATGAGATGAAAAAAAGACATCACCTGCTTCAAAATGCTGAATCGAAGGTTAGATCGATGATGCAGGAAAGCTTAGAAAACATCAGTGTCATTAAGAGCTTTGAAGCTGAAAATCAAATATCAAGTCAACTGGATGCGCTTCAAACTAAACACTTCAAAGCGATGAGATATAAAAATGTTTTAAGTATTATGACTTCTAGCGGCATGAGCATCTTCTTTGCTTTCGGATATGCATTCGCAATCATCTTTGGTGCGTTCCGCTTAATGGAAGGTATGATTTCATTTGGAAGCTTGACTGCGATGATTCAACTGGTTGGTCACATCCAATCTCCATTCTCCGGGTTATCCTTCATCGTGCCTAAGTATTACGCGATGATGGCTTCAACAGAACGTTTAATGGCAGTTGATCATTTCAATAGCGACCCCGTTTATGAACAAGTTTCTATTCCATCATTTAATGATTTGGTCTTTGATCATGTCAGTTTCGGTTATGGAGATAAGATTGTTATCAACAACATTTCATTCACTGTCAAAAAGGGTGAATTCATAAAAATAGAGGGTGAGAGCGGAAAGGGCAAGACAACGCTTTTCAAGCTTCTGTTGGGACTGGCTGATCCAGATGATGGACGCATATCCATAGAAGCAGATGAAACAAGAATTCAGGTCGGCGCATCCACAAGATCCTTCTTCAGTTATGTTCCCCAGGGCAACCTCATGTTATCTGGAACCATTCGTGAAAACTTGAATCTTTATCAAACCTCTTCTGAAGATGAGATGATCAAAGCTTGCGAGATTGCTTGCATCTATGATGAAATCAAGATGCTTCCACAAGGGTTGGATACACCGCTTGGAGAAAAAGGGTTCGGATTATCTGAAGGCCAGATTCAGCGCTTGGCGATCGCACGCGCTCTACTCAAACATGCCCCCATCCTGTTGCTTGACGAAATATCTTCTGCACTGGATGCGGAAATCGAAAAACGTGTGTTTATGTCCATCAAATCCATGACAGATAAAACTTGCTTGATTATTTCACATCGAACGCTTCCAAATGGTATTATCGATTTGAACATCGTTTTATAATATGCTATAATAATGTCAATGTAAGAACAAAAATGGAGGGATTTTCTCATGTCAAGTCATGAATTTAGAGCTTTAGCGCGCGAACAGATGAAGAATCGTTATTGGATGGTCTTCATCGCATCTTTAGTGGTCGCTGCAGTTAGTGCCGGCACATCGGCAGTCGCTGTTGGATTTTTACTCGTTGGTCCTTTATCGGTCGGTTTATCCTATTATCTTCTTGATTTCATTGAAAACAAGAATAATGGCGATAAATTTGAACTGTTGATTGAAGGATTAAAGAAGAGTCTTGTCAATTCAATCGTTGCAGGATTGTTGAATATGGTATTTGTTTTCCTATGGTCGTTGCTATTCGTTATTCCAGGAATCATCAAGGCATTGGCTTATAGCATGTATCCTTATATCATCGCTGACAATCCAGAAATTGATGCGATGGAAGCATTAAAACAAAGCGAAGAAATGATGAGAGGAAATAAGACAAGATTGCTTGCTTTATTTGTCAGTTTCATCGGATGGTTTATTCTATGCATATTCACTGCAGGTATCGGATTATTCTTCTTAATGCCCTATATTCAAACTTCAGTTGCTAACTTCTATGTCGACCTAAGAGGTCCAAAAGTGAAGTACGCTGAATTCACAGAAAAATAATCATTCACCGTTCTGATTGAAATTTATAATAAACCTAGAGCAGCTTTTGCTGTTGCTAGGTTTTTATTTTGTTTGAATATAAAAAAGAAATCGGTTTCCTTTTTTAATCCGATGTGGTAAGATTAACTTATAAATAATTTTTGCGGAGGTCTTGAATGATTAAACGTAGTATAGTATTGATGTTAATCTTATTGTTAGTTGTATTAACAGCTTGTACAAAGGAAGAAACTCCAACAATTCCTGTTGATGATACACTTCCTCTATCGATTGAACAGATTGGTGGACTTGAAGATATAGATGTGATTCAAAACGAGTACTTCGATCCCTTAAAAGGTGTTGAAGTCATCAATCAGAATGGTGAAAATATTTCATACATGTTTGAGGTGGATGGACAAATTGATTACGGAGTCACAGGTACCAATACCTTATCCTATCAAATGACCTATGGTGAAGATTCCATTGATGAAACAAGAACTGTTAACGTCGTCGCTGGAACAATCGTGAGACCGGTTCGTCCTAGAAATACAATCCCTGCATCAACCATCGTGGCAGACGAAGGTTCATACAGAAGCGGTACAGCATCTGATCTTGATCATCCTGTAGTACCACAAAATATCAACTCAGATCTACTCACATCCGCAGTGCCATCCAATGGCTGGTGGACCTCTTTACTTGCACAAAATTACGGTGGAAGCAATGGTATTTATACCAATCCTTTCCGCTCCGCTTTCAGCAATTCGGGTGTTGAAATCACAAATCCTGGAACAGGGTTTGTTCAATACTGGAATCCTGATGGATATAACACGATGGCTAACTTCTCATTAGCGCTTCCTGATATGTTCCTTAAAACAAGCACTTTAAATCTTGGCTACACGACGCATGTCATCGATTATAGCGATACCACCGTCAAGGTTGCGATGAGAAATGTCGGAAGAGCTGAAGATCACATGGTTGTTACCTATGCACAAGGCTCTCCTTACATCTTTGCTGAAGTGATGGATTCAAGTTCTCCATATATCAGCTTCGGTACTGCAGGTCTTGATAATTATGAATACTACACAATTGATGGAACCAAAATCAATGATGGTACGTATTCGGGTGATGGCATTGTCGTTAAACTTGTGCGTAAGCATGTCGGATACGAGACTTACCGTCCCGCTCAGGTTGGACAACCAATTTATGCGGATCGTTACTTCTTGATCAGCACGCCTGAAAATTCGTCATTCATCATCTCAAGTGACAATCATCCTTTCGGCTTACTCAATAAGCTGAGCATGGATTTAAATCAAGATAACTATCTTTCTGTTGCGATGCTGCAATCCTTGGATGAAGCTTCATTTTATCATGATCATGCTTACGCGAAGACCTTGACAGGTAATGTTTCCTATGATGTCAATCATATCGACAGCACAGTGGAAACAACCTATCAGATCGCGACGCAATATCTTAAGGAAAGCAACTCCAATCTTCCCGTTCAGTTCTTAATGCCTCATCATTATCAGAATAGTGAACAGGAACTGACTGAGTATTCATTCGGCGCAGTGCGCGGTGAACTAAAACTGATGATTGGTTCAAGCTTCTCCACTTCATTATCCTTTAACGGTGTATTACCCGGCATGACATTGCCTACCAATTCCGAATTCAGTGAAACCGATATGACAACCTATTTAAATGATTTGGGAGATCGCACAGAAATCAATGATACCGAAAACTTCTTGAATGATGAGGGTCCATATTGGAATAGCAAAGCGCTCTACCCTCTTGCTCAGGGCATCATCATCGCCGATCAAATCGGAAATGATGATTTGAAACAGGAATTCATCTCAAAATTAAGATATGTCTTAGAAGACTGGTTTACCTATTCATCTACAAGTGATGAAAGATACTTATACTATAATGAAGCATGGGGATCGGTGTATTATTCTAATAATGATTTCAATACAGCGAGTGAATTGAGCGATCACAGCTTCACGCATGGATATCTTACCTATGCATCTGGAGTTCTTTCGATGTATGATGAATCGTTTGTAGAAGACTATGGTGATATGGTTTCTTTACTCTTAAGCGATTATATGTATCCGGAAAAAGGTGATTATGAATTTGCTTATTTAAGATCATTTGATCCTTGGGCAGGTCATACATGGGCTCATGGCTTTGGCACCTTCGCGGAAGGGAATAATATTGAATCCTCCAGCGAAGCGCTTCAGTCTTGGTTGGGCGGTTATCTATGGGCATTAAATAATGGGGATACAAAATTGAGAGATGCTGCAATCTATGGATTTGTTTCCGAACTCAGTTCTGCGAAAACGTATATGTTTGATTATTCTGAAGAAATATTCCCTGATAAATATAGTGAATACGCATCTGTAGCAGGCATGCTATGGGGTGGAAAATATGATTATGCGACATGGTTTGGAGCGAATCCAACCTTTATCTACGGAATCCAATGGCTGCCAAATGGGGAATACTTATCCAATTATGCCGTGAACGATGTTGAAAGAGAAAGACTTAGCGACATTTATGCGAACTATCTAAGCGCTAAAAATCAGACCATCGATACCTGGTATGCCAATATGTGGAGCATCCAAGCTTTATTAGATCCAGCGGTTGCTATCAATCAGTTCAGTTCATCCTTGATCTTAAATGATGATTATCCAAGTGACTTATCACAGACTTATTACTTAATCAACGGCTTGAAGAGCTATGGTCAAAAGACCGATAGCTACCATATGGTGGTTCATGAGCATGTTACATCTTCCATCTATGATTTAGATGGAGAAATCAATGCTTTGATATGGAATGCCAGCAGTTCAGAAGAATCTATATTCTTCGTGGATCCGAATGGGGAAATCATTTCCAAATCCGTACCTGCAAAGAGCTTTACAGTCATTCAATTATCCTAAAAAACAAAAAAGAGATTAAGTTGAAAAACTTAGTCTCTTTTGATTTTTACCACAAATAATGCACTGGATTTTTAATATAGGTATTATAAATCCTTTCAACCTCTTCCATTTGTTGCTTGGTGATTGGTGGGAGAAGGGTAGCGTTGACATTGTCAATCACCTGTTCAGGCCGGCTTGCGCCTGGAATGACAGTAGAAACTGCATCAAACATTAAAATCCATCTCAATGCGACTGGTGCCAGGTTTTCTGTGTTGAATACTTTTTTAAGTTCTTCAACAGCTTTTAACCCAAGTGTATAATCAACACCAGAGAATGTTTCACCTTTATCGAAGCTTTCGCCGTTCCTGTTGAAGGTTCTGTGATCATTAGGTCCGAATTGCGTATCCTTGCGATACTTTCCTGTCAATAGACCGCTAGCCAAAGGTACTCTGACGATGATACCGACATTTCTTTCCTTGGCTCTGCTGAAGAAATACTCCTGCGGTTTCAATCTGAACATATTAAAAATGATTTCTATCGCTTCAACACCTTCATAGTCTAGAGCCTTGAGTCCTTCTTCAATCCGTTCCACGGAAACACCGTAATGCTTGATTTTTCCTTCTTTTTTGATCTTGTCCATGATTTGAAAGATTTCAGGCATGTAATAAAGATCTGTTGGAGGGCAGTGCAATAAAACCATATCAAGGGATTCGACGTTCATATTTTTTCTGCTGTCGTCAATATAATTACGGATCACTTCTTCCGTATAGAGTTCTTTACTCTGTTTAGGAAGTTTTCGTCCGATTTTCGTAATTACAAAAGGTTTTTCTACCAAGTTTTGAATATGCTCGCCAATGATTTTCTCACTTAGTCCCCCTTGATAGACATCAGCGGTATCCAAGCAGTTAATGCCTGAAGAAAGGGCTGTTGATAAGGTCTTATTTGCAACATCCATATTGACTGGATCGCCCCATTTAGACCCAAGTTGCCAGGTTCCTAGCGATATTTCTGAAACCTTGATTCCGGTTTTTCCAAAAGTTCTATATCTCATAGAAATCTCCTTTAAGCTTGATAAATGTTTTTCTTATCTGAGCTTGAATTTAAAATATATGCATCAATTTCAATTGTGTAATTTAAGGAATAGAATGGTACCTGTACAGAATCTCCATTGCTCAAAATGATAGGTCCGTAAAGCTTTTCAACGAATTCTGGGTGGTCAATGAATGGGTTTCTGTTGTGTTGGTAGTTATAAATGATATTATTTCTATTCATTTCGAAGCTGTCGACGGGATCTTGAACGTGCCATTGCAACAAACGGTATAGCAATGCCATCTGATAGACTGATGGTTCACCATTCACAAGCGTGTACTCTGAATATCTGGTATCCATGTAGAATAAGATTCTCGCGATATCTCCCTTGACTGCATCTCTAGGATTATAAGAATCAGGAGTCGTTACATTATCAAAGTATTTATTACCTCTTGATGAATTTGTTGCGGGATCTGCAGGCTTAAGATTTTGCAGATCGCTTGCAGCGTTGATAACGTCGTTGTCAGCTGAAACACCCAGCAAGGATTGAGGCCACACATGTTCCCTATTCCAGGTAACTCCGCCGTCCCATGCTGCTGAAACAGATGTCCCAAGATAAACTAAAATCAAATTGTTGGAATTGTTCGGATCTCTGTCTGTTTCATCCAAAATGTATCTTGCATCACCATAATTGACACCGGTAAATCCATTTGTTGTAATCGTTCTTAGGAAGGTGTTGAGCTCTGATCCAGTCAGACCATCTGCTCCTTCATAGTAACCTTCATATGTATAGTCATCTAAATATTCCCATTGTGCATAAAGTGTGATATTGGATGAGATAGGAGCGCCAAATGTGAAATATGTTGTTCCTGATGGAGAAACCGACCACCCTAAAAATTCGTAACCATCCTTTGTTGGAGAAACAATTTCTGATGTCAATTCCTGATATCTTAGCACTTCTTCTGTTTGTTCAACACCATCGCTAATATAAGTTATCGTATAGGTTAAACGATCGAAATAGGCTTCAAGCTGAAGATTTGTAAGTGAGGAAATAGTTCCTGACATCGTGGAAAGTTCATCATTGAATTCAAATCCCGTAAAGGAATCTTCCATTGTAATGAGAACGCCTTCTTCATCGGTGCCTGTTTGATGATCAAATAACGTGTATTCATCATCTTCGATATTTTGAAGATAAATGTCATATGAATATGTTCCAGACAGATATTCTCTAAATCCAGCATAAATAGTAATGTCTGCATAAACGAGTGCAGAAAAAAGATATTTTGTCTCAGCAATTAAATCAGTGTACCAGCCTGTGAAGATGTATCCGCTGACCTGAGGTATTTCTTGAACAGGAAGTCTTGTTCCTTCTGCAACTTCAACTTCTGTTTGAACACCGTTGATATCAATTGTCACCGTATAATAAACGGTAGTTCCTATGACAGTAAGATCATAAAGAACTTGTTTGGAGCTAGAACCTAATGTAACAGTTAATATAAGTGTCACTGTGACATCCTGGGGTTGTCTGTTCACTGTTCCAAAATTGTCAATCACACTGGCATTTCCGCTTTCCCAAACAATGGTTGCCAGATTGGTTAATTCGGATACCAAGGGAAGCGTTATGTTTGAAGTCACTGAATCCATCGTATCATTTGGTGCGTAAGTAATCTCTATTGAATCGATGACTTGGTCTAACGTATAAGTCACAGTTTCTTCTTCATTGCAAGAAACCAAACCTGTAACAAGCATGATCATACCAATCAAAATAAATAATTTTTTCATGTAAATCCTCTTTTCGTAATTAGGAGTGCATATCTATTGTAATAGAGTTTGAGTCAAATAACAAGATAATAATTTTTTAGGCTATGTCTAAAAGACATACGTGAAGTCATTTTTTATAAGAAACATCTTGAAGCGAGATTGAAAAACGGCAGATCGGATCGCCTGCAAGAGCCGAATTCAGACACTCAATTTTCAAATCAGTATCTAAAACAACATCGAACGGAAGCTTCGTAAACCCAGCGCTGCAATAGCACCATTTGGGATCAATCTTGACGTTATTTTTTAAAATGGATTCTCTAGCGAACGGGCAGTGACACATGTAGTAGGCTTTTTCTTTCGCTGACTCGGCATGAAGATATTTCGGGGTATCATAGGGAATCTTCGTAATATAAAGCTTATCGTCAACTAAAACAGCAGACATAATCTCTTGATTATCTTTAACGAATTCGACGACTTCTGGTGTTATTTCCTGTTCGTACCAAACACGTCCTGATTGTTCGAAGGATTTAAGTTCTTCAACTTTTCTTTCATGTAAATCCTTCAAATAAGCCTCTAGAGAACTTGAAGCTTCATAGTAGATTTTTTCTTGATCAAAAGCATTTCTTGGAATCTGATGATGATTGTCGGTCAAGACTAAAAGCAGTTCTTTTTCAGTCAGCTGATCTTTTAATCTCTCCATCAATCCTTCAGTATATTCTGTAATTTTTACGAGGTTTGTTCCTAGTTCGGGTATCGGAAAACTTGAAACGATTTTTTCTTTTCTTTGCTTACCTACAACCTTTTCCAGTTTATCGTAGATACTTTCAGCAACATCAAGCTTGCCAGTGAACTTTGTCAAATGGATGAATAAATCATTTTGCTTGATCACTCTGAAATAGCGCATCATGATGATGAAATGATCCACTGTGTTTTGATGCGTATCCACAAGATTCTGGATCCATAAATTCAAATGGTCGACATTGATTTCATCGATGTCAACCGCGAAATTGTGTTCTAAAACATAGGCTTGCATCTTGTTCATGAAAGCTTGTGCGATGTTCCATTTGTCATCACCTAAATTGTTTTTGACATAAAGATCTTTGAGTAAATCAAACTTCATAAAATATACCTCGATTCAGTCCATTTCTCCCTCATTATACCATCATCGACAAACAACGAATATGTATGAATAAAAAAAACAAGCCGGAGCTTGTTTTGATTTTATTAAACAAATTCGATAATTGCCATTGGCGCAGCATCGCCGCGTCTTGGAACTGTCTTGATAATTCTTGTGTAGCCGCCTACTCTATCCTTGTAGCGAGGTCCGAGTTCAGTGAAAAGCTTCTGAAGTGCGTTTTGTCCTTCTTTTACGAATTCGAAACGAACTGTTTCAGCTGCCAATCTTCTGGAACTTAATGAACCATCTTTTGCTAAAGTGACCATTCTATCAGCTATTTTTCTTAATTCTTTTGCTTTTGCTTCAGTGGTAACGATACGTTCATTGATGATAATATCAGTTACAAGATCACGAAGTAAAGCTTTTCTTTGATCGCTGGTGCGTCTTAATCTACTATAAGCCATGATTTACTCCTTCTCTTCATCGTCTAAATGAAATTTTGAATCTTTGTTTGAAGTGTTTTCGAATTCCAGACCGTGTTCAGCAAGCTTTTCCTTCAATTCCTTAAAGGATTTTCTGCCTAAGCTTCTAAATCTCATGACATCTTCTTCGGTTAAACGAATGATCTGAGCAACTGTGTAAATACCCGAACGCTTCAAACTATTGAATAGACGTACAGATAAGTCTAATTGTTCAATCTTCATTTCTAATTTCTTATTGGTTGGTTCTTCTTCCTGTTCAAAGATGAAGTCGGTTGAAGCTGCTTGTTCACTGATTTCTACGATGACTGATAAATAATCAATCATCATTTTTGAAGCCAGGGCAAGAGCTTCTTTAGCAGCAATCGCACCATTGGTTTCAATATCTAGAGTCAGTTCATCAGCATCGCCTCTAGTCTTTTCAACATGATAGGATACGCGTGACACTGGGGTGTAGATCGAGTCAATTGGAATAACGCTCTTTTCATTCTTGCTGAAGCCCTTGTTCTTTTCTGCATTGACATAGCCAACTCCACGGCGTACTGTGACTTCCATAGAAAGTCTGCCTGTGTCGGATAGATTGGCAATCATTTGGTCAGGATTGATGATTTCAACGCCGTCGACATGGTTAAAGTCAGCTGCGGTCACCTTACCTGAACCTACTGCATAAAGTTCAAGCTTTTGTTCGAAATCGGGTTCTTTTGAATCTACGGAGAAGATAACCTTCTTCAAATTCAATACAATACCCATCACATCTTCATAGACGCCCTCCATGGTAGAGAACTCATGTTCAACGCCGTCAATTTTGATATTAACGATCGCTGCACCTGGTAATGAAGACAACAAAATTCTTCTCAGTGCATTGCCTAAAGTGATACCGTAGCCTCTTTCTAATGGTCTGATGATGAAGCGACCCTTATTGCCGTCTACTGATATTTCCTCTACTGCGGTTGGTTTTTCAAATTTTAATTCTTTCACAAGTTACCCCTCCTTAAGATTATCCACGTGGACGTTTTGGTGGTCTGCATCCATTGTGTGGTACTGGTGTTACGTCTTTGATTGCTGTAATTTCAAGACCGGCAGCCTGCAAGGAACGGATTGCCGCTTCTCTACCTGGACCAGGTCCTTTTACAGAAACTTCGACTCTCAACATACCATTTTCCATCGCTGATTTAGCAACTGCTTCAGCAGTTAGCTGTGCAGCGAACGGAGTTGATTTTCTGCTTCCCTTGTAGCCTAGTGCACCTGCACTGCTCCAAGCAATTGCGTTTCCATCAACGTCAGTGATTGTAACAATCGTGTTGTTGAATGTTGTATGAATGTGTGCAATACCAAGGGGAATATTTTTTCTAACTTTACGTTTAGTGGTCTTTTTCTTAGTAGCCATTGTCTATTCCTCCCTACTTCTTCTTCGCGGCAATCGCTTTAGCTTTACCTTTTCTCGTACGTGCGTTATTTCTTGTATTCTGACCGCGTACTGGTAAACCTTTACGATGGCGGATGCCACGATATGAACCGATTTCCATTAAACGCTTAATGTTTAATGTAACTTCACGGCGCAGGTCACCTTCTGTGGTGTACTTGCCGATTTCCTGACGGATGCGATTCATTTCATCTTCTGATAATGCCTTGACACGAGTGTCTTCACTCACGTTGGCATCCTTTAAAATTTGTTTGGCAAGTGGTAAACCAATGCCGTATACGTAAGTCAACGAAACCACGACGCGCTTGTCGCGTGGAATGTCAACGCCTGCTATTCTAGCCATAGTCTTCCTCCTAATTAACCTTGTCTTTGGTTATGTCGCTTAACGCGCTTGTTAATAACGTAAATTTTGCCCTTACGCTTGACAATGATGTCATCTTCACTTCTTTTTTTGACTGATGCTTTTACCTTCATGTGTAAGTTCCTCCTTATTTGCGGCGATAAGTAATCCGACCGCGTGTTAGATCGTATGGTGATAACTCTACAGTTACTTTATCACCAGGTAAAATGCGTATGTTATTCATACGGATTTTACCAGAAACGTGAGCCAATACAATATGGCCGTTTTGGATAAGTTCAACTTTGAACTTCGTATTTGGTAATACTTCGATTACCTTTGCTTCTACTTCAATTAAATCTTCTCTTGCCATAGATTCACTCCTTCTTTAGTGATGTTAAAATGTCATATCCAGTTTCCGTTATCACAATCATGTGCTCAAAGTGAGCGCTTGGTTTGTGATCGGTTGTAATGGTTGTCCAATTATCGGTTAAGACCTTGACGTTTTTGGTTCCTAGATTGATCATAGGTTCCACACAAAATGTCATGCCTGGCTTAAGGATCGCTCCTTGATTCGGCTTGCCAAAGTTTGGTACGAATGGTTCTTCATGAAGTTCTCTGCCGATGCCGTGACCGGTAAACTCTTCAACGATACCATAACCAAACGGTTTAACAAAAGCCTCAATTGCGTGTGATATGTCTGAAACACGATTTCCCGGTTTAGCTTGTTCAAGACCGACATAGAGGGACTGTTCTGTGATTTCTAGAAGTTTCTCTATTTCCGGACTGATTTTACCGACTGGGTAGGTTGTTGCAGAATCTGCATGATAGCCTTTATAATTGACACCAAAATCTAATGTAATAATGTCTCCTTCTTTAAGAACTTTCTTTAAAGAGGGAATACCATGAACAACGACTTCATTGACTGAAGTACAGATGGATCCTGGAAAGCCATGATAACCCTTGAATGAAGGGGTTGCCCCAAGACTTAAGATATAGCTTTCGGCGAGTTGATCGAGATGATGCGTAGAAACACCAGGCTTTATATGCTCTGCGAGCATTTGTCGTGTTAGTTCTAGGATGCGTCCAGCTTCACGCATCAGCTCAATTTCTCTTTGTGACTTGATTTGAATCAATTCGTCTCACCTAATGCTTTCATAATTGCAGAATCAGTTTCTGCGATGGATTTTGTACCATCGATGTGAATGATTGATCCTGTTTTTTCGTAGTAGCCAATGACTGGAGCTGTGGATTCGTTATACACGCGCAAGCGTCTTTGAACCGTTTCTTCCATATCGTCGACTCTTTGAATGAGCGTACCGCCATCCAGATCGCAAATACCTTCAATTAAAGGTTTTTTGTTATGGATGTGATAGACTGCTCCACATGATTCGCATACTCTGCGTCCGCTGATTCGATCAACGATCAGTTCATCGGGTGCTTTGATGTTGATTACAGCATCCAGCTTCCATCCCAATTTAACTAATAATGCATCGAATGCTTTTGCCTGCTCGATGTTTCTTGGATATCCATCAAATAGAAATCCTTTTTTAGCATCGGCATGAGTTAACCTGTGGCGAACGATTTCATTTGTGATGTCATCGGGTACGAGTTCGCCGCGGTCAATATATTCTTTTGCTATTTTACCAACTGTTGTTCTATCCTTGTATAATTCTCTAAAAATATTGCCAGTGGAAATATGGGGAATATTATAATGCTTTATCAAGAGTGCTGCTTCTGTGCCTTTACCGGAACCGGGAGGGCCCATGATAATAATACGCATTTTAATGTCCTCCTATTATTTGAAAATGCCGCTATACTCTGCCTGACTTGCGTCTGTTTCGACCTGCTGTGTAGTTTCAATAGCAACCCCAACAATAATAAGTAAGCTGGTACCGCCAAGGCTGATCGCTTGTGCTTCTGTACCTGTGAATCCGAATACGATGGAAGTTAAAATTGGTAATACTGCCAAGATTACAAGGTACACGGTACCGATGACGGTAATCTTGAATAACAATTTAGCAACAAAGTCTTTAGTATCTTCACCTGGACGAATACCTGGAATGTAGGCGTTTGATTTAGAAAGGTTATTGGCAATCTTCTCAGGGTTGATGGTTAAGAATGAATAGAAGAATGAGAATACCACAATCAAGACAACATACAGGATAAATCCGATGGGTTGCTGATAATTGAAAATGTTGTTCAACCAACCGGCAAAACCGGTGGATGTATTAGAATTGGAAGCGAAGCCAACAATCGTGAGCGGAATGCTTAGGATAGTTTGAGCGAAGATGACTGGAATAACGCCGGCGCTGTTGATCTTCATTGGAATATTGGAATCTGATTTTCCTTGACGGTTTGCATATTGCACTGGAATCTTTCTTGTTGCGATTTGAATGAAGACGACTCCTAGCAAAATACCAAAGTAAAGGGCCATAATGACGATAAACCAAACGATGTCCCAACCATTAGTTCCATTGGTAATATACTTCAACCAAAGTGTAGTCCACATGGTTGGCAAGCTGGTGACGATACCGGCGACAATTAACATTGAAGTTCCGTTACCAACACCTTTTTTAGTGATTAAGTCGCCTAGCCAGATTGCTAGAGCTGAACCACCGGTCATGACTAATGCCATGTAAATATAGAAGAAGTATCTGTAGGATTCTACATCTGCTGCTTCTAAGCTTGGAATCAATACGCTACCATTCACGCTGATACCAACGATTAAAGCGAATGCTTGGATAAATGCTAAGGCGATTGCTACATATCGAGTGACTTGATTGAGCTTAGCTTTTCCTGATTCACCCTGTTCACTCCATTCCTTAAAGGATGGAATAACCATTTGTAATAATTGGATGGCGATGGATGCGGTGATGTAAGGCGAGATACCTAGTGACATAATAGAAAATCTTTCAAGGGCTTGACCGCTGAAGTTATTCAGGATCGCAACAAAGCTTCCGCTTGATTGCATGAAAGATGTAATGGCATCAGTATCAAAAAGTGGGACAGTGATATGACTAACAATTCTAATGACGAGCAGGATTGCAAGGGTGAATGCCAATCTCAGCATTACAGTTTTATTACTTAGAATTCTCTTTATACGCAGCCACACTTCAAATCACCTCTACAGTTCCACCGGCTTTAAGGATTGCTGCTTCTGCAGCTTTCGAGAAAACATGTGCCTTGACGGTTAATTTCTTCTCTAAAGTTCCATTTGCAAGAATCTTAACGCCTGAATTTAATTTTTTAAGAACATTTCTAGCGATGAGTGCTTCTGGAGTTACAACTTCACCATCATTAAATTGGTTTAAATCAACCAAATTGACAACAGCGTATTCTTTGCGATTGACGTTATTGAAGCCTCTTTTAGGAAGTCTTTGGAAGAAAGGAATCTGTCCGCCTTCAAAGCCTGGGCGTGGTCCACCACCGGAGCGTGAAAGTTGACCCTTCATCCCTCTGCCGGCTTGTTTTCCAAGTCCGCTACCAGTTCCTCTACCTACACGTTTACGTCTTTTGCGAGCTCCATCTACGGGTCTTAGTTCGTTTAACATTTGGTATTCCTCCTACTCTACTTCTTTAATATCGACCAAGTGGATGATGGTTTGAATCATACCTAAAAGAGCTTCATTGGGCTCTTTTACAACAACTTGATTGATCTTTTTTAATCCAAGTGCATGTGCTGTTTTAATTTGATTTGGCTTGTGGCCGATCAAACTTCTTTTTAGAGTTATTTGTAGTTTCATATTATAACAACCCCGCAATATCTACACCACGTAGTGCCGCAACCTGTTCTGCTGTTCTCAATTCCTTAAGACCGGCGAATGTAGCGCGAACCATGTTGATTGGTGTACTTGAACCAATGGATTTGGATAGGATATCATTGATGCCTGCAAGTTCGAATACTGCACGAACCGCACCACCGGCGATAATTCCTGTACCTGCAGATGCTGGTTTCATAAATACCATCCCTGCTCCATAGTTTCCAGTAATCGCGTGAGGAATTGTTGTTCCTACGACTGTGACGTTGATCATGTTGTTTTTAGCGTCTTCAACAGCTTTCTTGATTGCATCAGGAACTTCTGCTGCTTTTCCAGAACCGAAACCAACTTGACCTTGCTTATTGCCGATTACAACTAAGGCAGCAAAACGGAAACGACGACCACCCTTGACAACCTTTGTTACACGGTTGATGGCGACGACACGTTCTTCGAATTGTTTGTCTTGTTGTTCTTCTTGCATATATCTTTCTTTAGCCATGTTTGTCTCCTCCTTAGAATTGTAATCCTGCTTCGCGGGCAGCTTCAGCTAATGCTTTGACGCGTCCATGGTATAAATAACCAGAACGATCAAATACTACTGAGACTATTCCTTGAGCAAGCGCTTTTTCAGCGATCAACTTACCAACTGCTTTAGCGGTTTCAATATTTGAATGCTTCAGCCCTAATTCCTGAGTGCGAGCACTGACAAGTGTAGTTTGTTTAACATCATCAATAATCTGTACGTAAAGCGCAGAGTTGGAACGATATACATTCAGTCTTGGACGAGCTGCAGTTCCTTCAATGGTTTTTCTAATACGTAGATGACGTTTTTGTCTTATGACATTCGAAGATATTTTTCTAATCATAGCGATGTCCTCCCTTACTTAGCAGTCTTTCCAGCTTTACGTGGAACGTACTCATCAACATAGCGAATACCCTTACCAAGATATGGTTCTGGTTTTCTGAAACTTCTGATTTTAGCGGAGAATTCACCGACAAGTTGCTTGTCTGCGCCTTCAACGATCACATCAGTGTTCTTTGGAATGGTGACTTTGAGTCCAGCTGGAATCTCTAGTTCAATTGGGTGTGAATACCCCAAGCTTAAATTAACGACGTTGCCTGTGAGACTGGCTCTGTAACCAACACCGCGAATTTCTAATTGCTTCTTAAATCCAGTGGATACGCCAATGATCATGTTTGCTAACAATGCACGGGTGGTACCATGAATTTTTCTTGTGAAAATTTCATTATTTGGACGGGAGATAGTGATATCTGCGCCCTCCATTTTGATGTCTAAACTCTGATTGAATTGGAATTCAAGTTGACCTTTTGGGCCTTTGACTACAGCGTAGTTTTCTGGGCTTAACGTTACTGTAACGCCAGCAGGAACCTGAATCACTTTATTACCTATACGTGACATAATTTCCTCCTTATTACCATACGTAAGCGAGCACTTCGCCGCCAACTTGAGCTAAACGCGCTTCTTTATCAGTCATAATTCCCTTGGATGTTGAGATTAAGGCGATGCCTAAACCGTTCAATACCTTAGGTAAATCTTCTACTGACACATAAACACGAAGTCCTGGTTTCGATATCCGTTTTAACCCTTTAATAACACGTTCTTTAGTTGCAGTGTATTTTAAGGTTACTACAATCTTGCCTTGTACACCGTCTTTTGCTGCTGCATAATCGACGATGAATCCTTCTTTCTTTAGAACTGATAAAATATCAGACTTAAGACGAGAAGCAGGCATTTCTACTTTCTCATGACGCATCTTATTTGCGTTGCGGATACGCGTGAGCATATCTGCGATTGGATCAGTCATAACCATGTTTGCTTCCTCCTAATTACCAGCTAGCTTTTTTAACACCAGGGATTTGACCCTTGTGTGCTAAGTCACGAAATGTAAGACGTGACAAGCCAAACTTGCGTATATAGCCGCGTGGACGACCATCTAATGAATCGCGATTTCTAATACGAGTTGCAGATGCATTTCTTGGTAATTTAGCTAGTGCAGCATAATCACCTTTTTCTTTTAACTCATCATGGATCTTGCGATATCTTTCAACGATCACCTTGCGTTTTTCATTTTTGATGATTAACGATTTTTTAGCCATAATACGCCTCCTTACTTCTTAAACGGCATACCAAGTGAGGACAATAAAGCGCGTCCTTCTTGATCGGTTTTTGCCGTTGTTACAATTACAATGTCCATACCGCGAACTTTTTTAACTTTGTCTAAACTAATTTCTGGGAATATGATTTGTTCTTTAATTCCGACAGTGTAGTTACCGCGTCCATCAAAGGCGTTTGAAGAAATACCTCTAAAGTCACGTACACGTGGAAGAGCGATAGAAATTAATTTTTCGAGGAAATAATACATTCTTTCTCCACGAAGTGTTACCTTGGCACCAATAGCCATTCCTTCTCTAAGTTTGAAGTTAGAAATTGATGTTTTAGCCTTTGTAACCAATGGTTTTTGACCAGTGATTTGCTTTAATTCTTCCACAGCGTCATCTAAGACTTTTGGGTTGAATACAGCATCACCGATACCCATGTTTACAACGATCTTTTCAATTCTTGGCACTTGCATAACAGATGTATAGTTGAATGCTTTCATGAGTTCGGGTTTGATGACGTTGTCGTACTTTACTTTAATTACACTCATTGTTCAAACTCCTTATTTATCAAGGCTTTCGCCTGATTTTTTAGCATAACGTACTTTCTTGCCATCGACTTCACGGTAACCAACGCGAGTTGGAACGTTTTGTTTTGGATCAAGAATAGCGACATTAGATACATGTATTGGTGCTTCTTTGTCGACGATACCGCCTTTATCATTCTGCTGTGTTGGACGAGTGTGTTTTTTAATTACGTTCACACCTTCAACCAATACGCGGTCTGTTTTTGGATAAACCTTCAAGACGCGGCCTGTCTTGCGGGTAGTTTTTCCTTTTTTGTCTGTTACAAATTGATCGCGTCCAGCGATAACTGCAACTGTGTCTCCAGCTTTAATATACATATAGACGAAACCTCCTTATAACACTTCAGGAGCAAGGGAAACGATCTTCATGAAGTTCTTTTCTCTTAACTCTCTGGCAACGGGTCCGAAAATACGGGTTCCACGTGGATTTAAATCTTCTTTTATAATGACTGCTGCATTGTCATCAAATTTGATGTATGAGCCGTCTGCGCGACGAAGGCCTGAAACTGTGCGTACGATAACTGCTTTGCAAACTTCACCTTTTTTTACAATTCCTGCTGGTGTAGCTCTCTTGACAGTCACGACGACGATGTCACCGATATTAGCATAACGACGACGGGTTCCCCCTAAAACCTTAATCACAAGGACTTCTTTGGCACCGCTGTTGTCAGCAACTACCATTCTGCTTTCTTGTTGTATCATAGTTTGTTATCCTCCTTATACTAAGTCGGCTTTAGTGACAACTTCTAAGAGACGGAATCTCTTAGTTTTTGACAGTGGTCTGGTTTCCATAATGGTTACCGTATCACCGATGCCTGCTATGCCTTCTTCATCATGAACATGAAATTTCTTTGATTCCTTTACAAGTTTGCCATATAAAGGAGACTTCTTGTATGTGTCAACAACCACGGTAATGGTTTTATCCATTTTGTCAGATACAACTTTTCCCGTATATACTTTTCTTTGATTACGTTCCATGGTATCCTCCTTATTCAGCGCGTTCGCTGATGATTGTCTTCATTTGTGCAATCGTCTTTTTTACTGTGCTAATCCGAGCTGTGTTTTCTAGCTGTCCTACTGCAAGTTGAAAGCGTAGGTTAAATAGTTCTGCTTTAAGCTCGACAATTCGTTTTTCAAGATCAACTGTGCTGATCTTTCTGATTTCTGTCGCTTTCACGCCTGCTCACCTCTTTTAACAATTTTAGTCTTGATAGGCAGCTTATGTGATGCTAAACGTAGTGATTCCTTAGCTACTTCTTCGGAAACTCCATTCACTTCAAACATTACTTTTCCTACTTTAACAACTGCCACCCAATGGTCAGGAGCACCCTTACCGGATCCCATGCGCACTTCGAGTGGTTTCTTAGTCTTGGCTAAGTGTGGGAAGATGTTAATCCATACTTTCCCAAGTCTCTTCATATGTCTTGTCATCGCAATTCTGGCTGCTTCGATTTGACGGTTAGTCACCCAAGCACCTTCTTGTGCTATCAATGCATAGTCTCCGTTCAGAATTTCATTTCTTCCCTTTGCTAGGCCTTCATAGCTGACGCGGTGAGGACGACGGAATTTTGTTCTTTTTGGCATTAACATAATTACTTGCCTCCCTTGCTGTCACGAGGACGTCTTTCTCTATCTTGACGTGGTGCTCTTTCATCTTGTTTTCTTAAGTTTTCTTCGCGCGTTTGGCCAGGAAGAACTTCTCCATTATAAATCCAAACTTTAACGCCAAGAATTCCATAAGTTGTGTTGGCTTCAGCAGTTGCGTAATCGATATCGGCACGAAGTGTATGTAAAGGAACCTGTCCTTCTGAATATCCTTCGCTTCTAGCGATTTCAGCTCCGCCTAAACGGCCGGAAATCAAAGTCTTGCAACCTCTAGCTCCAGATTTGAGTGCACGTTGCATAGCAATTTTTTGTACACGTCTGAAGGATGCGCGGCTTTCTAGCTGTTCAGCGATGCTTTGTGCAACGAGTGTTGCAACGCGTTCTGGACGCTTAACTTCAACAACATTAAATACGATTTCTTTTTTAGTAAGTTTTTCTAAAGCAATGACTGCTTTCTTCTTTGTTTCAGCATCTCTGCCGATGACAATACCTGGCTTAGCTGTGTGCAAAGTGACCTTCACACGGTCTTTACCGCCCTTACCTTTGACGCGTTCAATTTCAACGTGAGAAACAGCGGCTTTTTTATAAAAATCATTCAGGTATCTACGAATTAGCGCATCTTCCTTAACGAGGGCAGGAACATCTGTTTTTTCAGCGTACCACTTTGAATCCCAAGTGCGGATGATGCCAAGACGCATACCAATTGGATTAACTTTTTGACCCATGTCTCTTCACCTCTACTCTTTATCTGCCACAACAACTGTGATGTGGCTAGTTCTCTTCTGAATGATATCGCCTTGTCCTTTTGCTCTAGGTAAAAGTCTTTTTAGGCGAACTCCTTCATTTACAAATACCTCTTTAACAAATAGGTTTTCAACGTTTGCATTGTTATTATGTTCAGCGTTAGCGACTGCGCTGTTTAACACTTTTAGAATGATTGGTGAGGCAGCGCGTGGTGTGAACATTAAGATTGCTTGCGCTTCCTTGATGTTTTTTCCGCGGATTAGATCAACGACTAATCTTGCCTTACGTGGAGTAATGCGAACGGTTTTAGCTATAGCTTTAGTTTCCATTATTCATTATCCTCCAATTACTTCTTCTTAGCTTTCTTGTCATCTTTTCCATGACCGTGGAATGTACGCGTTGGACTGAATTCGCCAAATTTATGTCCAACCATGTCTTCTGTAACGTATACAGGTACATGTGATTTACCGTTATAAACGGCAATTGTATGTCCAACGAAATCTGGGAAAACCGTTGAACGGCGTGACCATGTTTGAATCACTTTATTTTCGTTAACTGCATTTTGCTTTTGAACCTTTACTAGTAAATGATCATCGCAGAATGGTCCTTTTTTTAATGAACGTCCCATAATTTCCTCCTACTTCGTGCGACGACGAATGATTAGATCGTTCGACGCTTTCTTATGATCGCGAGTCTTAACTCCACGAGCCTTCTTACCCCATGGGGTCATTGGTTGAGCTCTACCGATTGGTTGCTTACCTTCACCACCACCGTGTGGGTGATCGTTAGGATTCATTACAGATCCACGAACAGTTGGACGAACGCCCATGTGCCGTTTTCTGCCAGCCTTACCGATGGACACAAGTTCCCATGATTCATTACCGACAGTACCGATTGTTGCACGGCATGTGCCTAAAATCTTACGAACTTCGCTTGATTGCAGACGTACGAGAACATATTTGTCTTCGCGTCCGAGAATTTGTGCGGATGTACCAGCGCTTCTTGCAACCTGTCCGCCTCTTCCTGGGCTTAATTCGATGTTGTGAATGATTGTACCGACAGGAATATTCATAATTGGTAACGCATTACCAGTCTTGATATCTACTTGTTCACCGGAAACGATTTGATTTCCTACTTCCAAACCCTTTGGTGCGATGATATATCTCTTTTCTCCATCTGCATAGAAAATCAAAGCGATATTCGCACTTCTGTTTGGATCGTATTCGATCGTTGCTACATTTCCAATGATATTATCCTTGTTACGTTTAAAATCAATTACGCGATACTTTCTTTTTGCACCGCCGCCGATGTGTCTAACCGTTAGTTTACCTTGGTTATTACGGCCGCCTGTGCGAGAAATTGGCTCAAGTAGTGATTTTTCAGGAGTAGATGTTGTGATTTCGTCGTATGTTAATACGCTCATGTTACGACGCCCGTTGGACGTCTTTTTGTATATTTTAACCGCCATAGGTTAAACCTCCTCTAATATTTCACTTAAACTGTGAAGGCGTCAATCTTTTGACCCTCAGCTAATTTAACAATCGCTTTCTTATAAGCTGACTTGTATCCTTCGTATTTGCCCATTCTCTTGAACTTTGGCAATACGTTGATTGTGTTTACTTTTAGAACTTTGACATTGAAAATGGTTTCGACTGCTTTTTTAATTTCAACCTTATTTGCTTTTCTGTCAACCTTGAATGTGTATCTGTTGTCACTTTCAATCATTTTAGTTGATTGTTCAGTGATGATTGGAGCCTTGATAATATCGTAATATTTAGTCATTGCCCAATACCTCCTCTAATGCTTCGACTGCATCTTTCGTTAAAACGAGTGTCTTGCAGTTTAGAATGTCATAAACACTAACATGACTTACTGTTGAGAAAGCAATCGTTGGAATGTTTCTTGCTGCCATCATTTCGTTTTCACCGAATGTTTGAGCTACAATCAAAGTTTTGCCTTCAATACCTAGACCAGCTAGTAATGTTTGGAACAACTTTGTCTTTGGAGCATCAATGCTAACGGAATCAACAACTTTAAGCTGTCCGTTTGCTGCATGATATGAAAGCGCGGATCTTAAAGCCAATTGACGAACCTTTTGATTCATTTTAACTGCATATCCTCTTGGAGTAGGTCCGAATACGATACCACCATGACGCCATTGTGGAGAACGTGTTGACCCTTGACGAGCGCGACCTGTTCCTTTTTGTCTCCATGGCTTTTTACCACCACCAGAAACTTCGCCACGATTTTTAACATCATGTGTTCCTTGTCTCATCGCTGCTCTTTGAGCGTTGACTACATCATACAAAGCTTGTTGATGTGGTTCAATACCGAATACATAATCGGATAAGGTTAATTCAGCAACCGTATTACCTGTTTGATTTAGTACATTTAGTTTTGGCATGTTAACCCTCCTTACTTACCACTCTTAATTGCAGTTTTAACGATGACAAGACCCTTGTTTGGTCCTGGTACGCTACCGCTAATTAAAAGCAATTGATTTTCAACATCCACAGCAGCGACTCTTAAGTTTTGAATAGTCACTGTTTCATGTCCCATATGTCCTGGTAGGTTTTTGCCTTTGAGTTTGCCCTTAATGGCACCCATTGAACCCGGACGACGATGGTATCTGGAACCGTGAGTCATTGGTCCTCGTGTCTGATTGTGTCTCTTAATGCTTCCTGCGAAGCCTTTACCCTTAGTAGTACCTGTAACGTCTACTTCTTCGCCTTGGGTAAATAATTCATTCTTGACAAGGTCACCGACCGCCAAATCCACTAATTCATTTTTAAGTTCTTCGTTAAAGCGGATTTCTCTAATGAAGCGCTTAGGTGCTGTATTAGCTTTTTTCACGTGCCCTTGTTCAGGCTTGTTACTTAATTTGTCCCGTTTTGTTTCGAATCCGACCTGAGTCGCAACATATCCGTCAGTTTCAACGGTCTTTTGTTGCAGAACGACGTTGTCAGCTACATCGATAACGGTTACTGGAATGATTGCGCCATTTTCGTCGAAAATTTGCGTCATCCCGAGTTTTCTACCTAAGATTCCTTTGGCCATAATTTTTACCTCTCTCTTAATTTACTATTTCTTTAATACGATATCGATACCGGATGGTAGGTCAATATCCATGAGTGCACTAATTGTTTTTGGGTTTGGATCAATGATTTGAATTAATCTCTTGTGCGTTCTGCGTTCAAATTGTTCACGTGAATCTTTATTAACGTGTGGTGAACGTAAAACAGTGAAGATTTCCTTTTCAGTTGGAAGAGGAATTGGACCTTGTACAGTAGCACCAGTTCTTAGTGCGCTGTCTACAATCTTCTTTGCAGCTTGATCTAATAATCTGTGATCGTATGCCTTTAAACGAATTTTGATTACATCTTTTGCCATTTTAATAGCTCCTTTCGCCTATAATCTTGTATAGACTTGCTCCACAGGAAAACTCAACACGTAGACAACGGCTATCCGTGTGTCAACAACCTCCCATTTCACAGCCTGCTCGATTTCACACGAGCGTTACTATTATATAGGATAAAAAAAGAAAAAGCAACCCTTTCGGTACTTTTTCCTAATTATTTCTTGGCTTTTAATTGTTTTCGTCTTCATCATCTTTCTTTTTCTTTTTTGTTAGAATTGAGGAGATGACCGCTTCTCTTTTTTCTTTGTGACTATCTCTGATTTCTTTTTGTTTTCTAGCTTTCTTTTCTAAAGCAGATTTGGCTTTTGCAGCGTTGATTTCCAGCCTGCTGGGGACAAATTTGGCTCCTTGTGCGTCTTTTGTCTTCTGATCCTCAATGCGCTGTGCAGCAATTCCGATAAATTGACCCTTGGATTCTATATGGTTTTTAAGTGTCTCCTCAATGAGCCCTATAGCATTAAGCGGGATGGAAAAATCGGTAAATCCGGATTTCAAAAACTTATTAAAAATCTTTGGATTCTTGAGAAAATTGCCAGCCACAATGTGCTTGAGTTTCATACTGTAACTACGGAGATGTTGATGTAGATCACGAATGTCTGGCCATAAAAGATCAACGATTTCTTCCTTTGTCAACTCGCTATATCTGTTGAAGTCATCAGATAATTCTTCAATTAAATCATTTAGACCAATGATTACGAAGTCCATGTTGTCATATTCCTCATGATATTGGAGTGCGGATTCCGTTTCCATCATGATTCCTATTTTTGGTGTTTCTTGATTGTACATTTCAAAGGCAGCATCGACTGCTTCCCTCCAAAATGGTATTTCAGAACTCATCCGAATCATTGGTATAACAATGTGAACTTCTACTTTGGTTTCTTGAACGGCGCTAGCAATTGCCATCAAGTTGACGTTGTATAACTCGTAATAATCGATTAATGAGTCGATATCAGTATAGATATCTTCGATGTACTTAATTGGACGTTCCTTCCTGAAGTCAGGAATTCTGATGTAAATTTCTTTCTCTTGCATTGCATTTAAGAGTTTTATAAATACAGCTTCCTGCTCACTGAATGTCGGAGTCATTCCCTTTGTTACATACATATACTCACTTTTAAATGGTGCAACTCCGTTATACCACCCACCTGAAGCAATTTTATCAAGTGTTCTCGTATCAACAATCGGAGCATATAGATTGACCTTCGATTCGCCGAAAGATGCTTTTTCACCAAGTCTAAATGTGAAATTACGAAGTTCCTTCTTATAAAAATTAATATCTGGATCTCGGGGATTGATGATTGTTAACCCTTTAATTGCATCAATAATGACTTTTTCCCCATTTACATAAGAGTGATTATGAACAACCATCGGCAATTCGTAAACATCCGAAATGGCTCTTGCTGCTTCAAAATCAGTTACTTCTTTACAAATGATGCCTTGAATACTTGCTGGAAGATTATAAAAGTATTCGCTTTTAAAATCATTGGTGACAAGA
>Ga0209000_1000441_pt1 | contig 40973 bp, 50 predicted proteins | sample RifGroD2_FD_183998 | JGI IMG/M metagenome (GOLD analysis project Ga0209000, IMG submission 183998) | Groundwater microbial communities from Rifle, Colorado, USA - Groundwater D2 (SPAdes) (version 2) | ecosystem: Environmental > Aquatic > Deep subsurface > Groundwater | place: Rifle, Colorado... | reverse complement strand
ATTAGTATTTGCTCATGCAGTGCAAAACTGTACTAGCAAAAACAGTGTGTGCTATACTTAACGTGTTATATATATGAAAAAACCACCTCTTCAAGATGTCATTGTAAGGAGCCACGAAGGTCGTCGAAGTGTTCGACCTTCGACCCAATTTGTAAATGATGAACCAAGAAGTTTTCGTTCGCCAGAACCACCAATAGAGCGTGAACGTGATTATGAGCAGAACATAGAACCCCAAACACATTTTCGTTCTCAGGAAACAACATCATCGCCGAGACGGTCAGAGTATTCGGTACACAAGACAAACAAACGGTGGCTGTACATAGCTCTTGGTATAGGTGTGGTTGTTGTTCTGTCTTCCATAGCCCTCTCACTACTTTTTGCTGGAGCTACGGTCACTGTTTTTCCAAAACAGGATACCATTGTAGTGAATGCCACGTTTACTGCAGAAAAGGATCCAAAAAATGGTGCATTACCTATAGAGCAAATAGTGCTTGAGCGCACTGCTACCCGTGCAGTTGCAGCGCTTGGTGAAGAGTCAGTAGAGGAACGGGCATTCGGCAATATTACTATTTACAACGAGTATTCGGATACACCTCAACGTTTAATTAAAAACACACGTTTTCAGTCAAGTGGCAACCTTATTTATAGGATTCGTGAGTCAGTAGAGATTCCGGGAAAAAATACAGATGGTAGCCCAGGTTCAATTGAAGTAAAAGTTTTTGCAGAAGAACCGGGTGATTCCTACAACATAGGTCCTGATACGTTCACCATCCCCGGTTTTGCAGGATTGCCTCAAGAGGAGAAAGTCTACGCAAAATCATCAGCAGACCTTTCTGGAGGTTTTGTGGGAGTTCGTAGGAGTGTTAACGAAACAGAACGTACAGAAACTCTGAAACAACTTGAAACACAATTACGGGACGAGCTACTTGCCGCTGCATTTACCAATTCTGATAATCCTGAGGGATACCACTTGTTTAAAGAATCGATATTTTTTGAATTCAATGCACTACCCGATGTGACAGCCGATACAGATCAAGTAACACTTTCTCTCTCTGGTAAACTGCACGGAATTCTCTTTCCAGAAGATGAGTTTGCTAAGAGAGTGGCGCAAGTGACCTTGAGTACCTATAACGATTCTCCGCTCCGCATAGATAACTTGGAAGATTTTACGGTATCTGTTTCTCCTGAAGTTTCAGAGCCTGCTGAGATTCTTCAGGAAGAAGAAGTGGGAATAGGAGAAGCTGTTGAAAGTGTTGAGACCGGGACCGCAGATCAGCCGTGGCTTGCGTCCACCTTTAAGGTTTCTGTACAGGGAAAAGCTCATTTTATATGGGAATTTGATGAAAAAAGTCTAGCAGAATATTTTGCAGGAAAAGATAAAGATATATTGCAAATGCCGTTACAAGGAGGCATGCTCGAAGGATACCCTGGAATTGATCGACTTGAGGTAAGCATTCGTCCATTCTGGAAGGGATCTTTCCCTGAATCAGCTGAAGATATTCTTATTATAACTGAGCTTGACGATTAACGCTGTATCTGATACTCTTTGTGCCACGCTCAATGCAGGATAAAATTGAAAAGCAGATAGTAATAGGGACGGTTGAAGAGGCGCTCCCAAATACACTCTTTCGTGTAATCACGGAAGACGGTGTTGAGGTGCTTGCGTATATAGCGGGAAAGATGCGTTTGCACCGCATAAAGGTTTTAGTAGGTGACACGGTGCATTTAGAGTTAGACAGCTACGGAGGTAGAGCTCGAATAGTTCGAAGAAATTAACATATCAGGTACGAAAAATAAGATTTTTATACATCATGAAGGTTCGTTCATCGATTAAAAAAAGAAGTCCAGACGATAAGATTGTACGCAGACGCGGGGTTTTGTTTGTTATAAATAAGAAAAAACCAAGGAATAAACAGCGACAAGGATAGTTTTAGATTACATTATTTAATTTAAACAACGTTTTCACTATAACACTATGAGAATTGCAGGTATTACCATTCCAGATACAAAACGAATTGAGATAAGTCTTACTTCCGTGTATGGTATTGGTCGTCCACTAGCCTTGGATATTTTGAAAGAAGTTGGTATTGATGCTGGGAAAAAACCAGTCGACTTGACGACAGATGAAGAAAACACGATCCGTAAAGTAATTGAAGAACGGGGTATTCTTATAGAAGGTGAACTGCGTCGTGAGAAGGGTTCACATATAAAGCGTTTTAAAGATATTGGAAGTTATCGTGGAAGTAGGCATGCAAAAGGTCTTCCTTGCCGTGGACAAAGGACAAAAACCAATGCACGAACACTTAAGGGTGAGCGTAAGACTATGGGAAGTGGAAGGAGAAAAGTTGAAAAGAAATAAACAATAATATAAATATATTTATCGTATGGGAAAGAAGCGCATCATTAAGAAAAAGGGTACATCCGTCAACGAGGGTCTTCGTTCACGCGCGCTTTCACGTCTAGCTAAGAAGAAGATAGATCGCGGAACGCTACATATTCAAGCAACATACAACAACACTATAGTCACCCTAGCAGACAAGGGAGGAAATGCGCTTATGGCGAGCTCAAGTGGTTGTCTAGGATTCAAGGGAGCAAAAAAGAGCACACCGTTTGCAGCAGCAAAAGTTGGTGAGCTTGTTGCAGACAAGGCGCTTCAAATGGGAATGAAAGAAGTGAACGTTATTATCCGTGGTGTAGGTGCAGGTCGCGAATCAACAATGCGAGCATTTACCGCAAAGGGCATTTCAGTTACCGGTATTCAGGACGAAACACCAGTACCGTTTAACGGACCACGTGCCAAAAAACCACGACGAGTGTAATCTTGAGTATCAATTATCTAATGAGCAACAAATAAGTATTACTATGATATCACGACCAACATATAAAGTATGCCGACGCCTTGGAGCAGGAGTGTATGACAAATGCCAGACACAGAAGTACATGCTCAGCGAGGCAAAGCACGGAAAGAGTTTCCGTGGTCGTCGAAAAAACGTTACCGACTTCGGAAAGCAACTTATCGAGAAACAACGAGTTCGTTTTGCGTATGGTATATCTGAACGTCAGCTTCGAAAGTGTGTTGAAGAGGCACACCGTGTCGCCATACTTGGTGTTGATCCAAAACTTCGCATGATAGAACAGCTTGAAATGCGCCTTGATAACGTAGTCTACAAACTTGGTTTTGCACCTTCACGTAGAGCTGCAAGGCAAATGGTCTCACATGGCCATGTGTTGATAAACGGCGTACGAACGACGATACCAAGTCGAACAGTATTTGAAGGAGACGTAATAACGGTTCGTGAACGAACGCGAGCACTCCCTATTATGGAAACCATTAAAAAAGGAGTAGAGGAAGCTTCGATACCAACATGGATGGTTTTTGATTTGAAAAAGTTTGAGGGGAAAGTAACAGCCAAGCCGACCGTTGAGAATACTGAAACACCTGGTGCTGTTGAAGCAATCCTCGAGTTTTACAGTAGATAGTTCGCACTATTTTTTAAAGTCTTTATTAATCATCCTAAGCCCTTGTTTTGTATGGATAACAACGTTGCACTACCGTCAAAGCCTAGAGTCGTTTCAGAGAAAGAAAACTCTGCGAGTTTTGAGATTGACGGTCTATTTCCAGGCTACGGCCACACATTAGGTAATTCCTTGCGAAGAATTATTCTTTCTTCTCTTACGGGTGCTGCTATTACTTCAGTCAAAATTGACGACGTACCTCATGAATTTTCAACAATCGACGGTGTTCAGGAAGATGTAATTACTATTCTTCTCAATCTCAAGAGAGTTCGTTTTTCTATGGTAGGGAATGAGCCACAGGTGCTTACTCTCTCTGCAAAAGGAGTACATGAGGTAACTGCTAAGGATATTAAGACAACAGGGCAGGTTGAGATTTTGAATCCTGACCAACATATTGCTGAACTAACAACAAAAAACGCTTCACTCTCTATGGAGATAACTGTTGAGAAGGGATTGGGATATGTGCCTCGCGAGCTTCGTGATGAAGACAAAGCAGAAATAGGTACCATCCAGCTTGACGCTACGTTCACCCCTATTCGACGAGTAAACTACGAAGTTGAGAACATGCGTGTGGGTGACAGGACTGACTACAATCGTCTACGTATTTTTATTGAGACAGATGGAGCCATCACACCGCGCCAAGCACTTGAGCGATCAATCGAGATTATGATTCATCAGCTTAAAGCTATCGTAGGTTTCAAGGAATCTCGAGAAGAAGAGGTTGAGGAACCAGCTGTTGACACATCGCCGAAGTCAGACATGTCTTCTGCACCAAAGCAGAAGGAGCAAGTTGACACTGAAGTGCTCAAAACTCGAATTGAATCATTGAAGCTTTCAGCTCGAACCATAAGTGCGCTTGATCAAGCGAACATTCGCACTGTGGGAGGTCTTGCACGAAAGCGAGAAGAGGATGTCCTTGCTATAGAAGGTCTTGGTATTAAAGGGCTTCAAGAAATCAAGCGTGCTCTATCAGAATTTGGTATAACACTCAGATAGTTGCGAATAGTGAAAGTTTTCAGTATACTCAAACACCATGCTTAACCATAACAAAATCAGAAAATTTGGACGAGAACGAAAGGTTCGTGTGGCTCTTATGCGATCTCTTGCTCATAACCTTATCCTGAACGAGAAGATTATTACTACGGAAGCCAAAGCCAAGTCACTTCGACCATACGTTGAAAAGCTTATCACCCATGCAAAAACAGACTCAGTTGCAAAACGACGTCTTATAGGCGCACGTCTAGGGAATGACACCATGGCTATGAAGAAGTTGTTTGATACGCTTGGACCTCGATTTGCAAAGCGTGAGGGTGGCTATACCCGTATTGTACGAGTCGGTGTACGAAGTGGAGACGGAGCAGTAAAAGCATATATTGGATTTGTATAGAAATTATGTCAGACAACAACTACGAAAATCATGTTATTGATGCAAGTGGAAAGCGCCTCGGGCGTGTAGCAAGTGAGGTGGCTACCCTACTCATGGGTAAGCACCGTACTGATGTTGCACGAAATACCGTAGCTCCTGTTCGAGTAAAAGTAGAACATGCAAAAAAGCTTATGATTTCAGAACGAAAGCGTGATGGTAAAACATACGTTCGTTACTCAGGATACCCAGGAGGATTGAGTGAATTTACCATGCAGAAACTTATTGACCAGAAGGGCTATAGTGAGGTAGTACGAAAGGCGGTATATGGGATGCTCCCAAGCAATCGTTTGCGTGCAAAGTGTATGAAGAATCTAACCATAAGCGAGTAAACAAACGTATGGCAACAAAAGAAACAGTACAATACATTGAGGCAGTGGGACGACGTAAGACATCGACGTCACGTGCACGTATCACCCCTGCGAAGAAGGCTGATATTGTGGTGAATGGTAAGACTGTTGAAGAGTATTTTCCTACTGACGTATTGCGTTCTCATGTCACACAAGCACTTGCGATAGAAGGTCTTGAGCAACAGTTTTCTGTTACGGTACTCGTTCACGGGGGTGGTATTTCTTCACAATCAGAAGCGGTTCGTCACAGTATTGCACGAGCACTTACCAAGTTTGAGGAAGCACTCCGCAAGCCTCTTAAGGCAGCTGGTTACCTCAAGCGAGACCCACGTATGAAAGAGCGACGCAAGTTCGGACTTAGGAAGGCGCGACGGGCACCGCAGTGGAGCAAACGCTAATCCTTGCGGACCTACGAAAATGGCGAATTTCGTCGTCAAACTTCACAAAATGTCGCTCACAGTACGACGTGTACAGTTCGCAACATTTTGTTCGTTTTCCTAGAACTCCATCCATTTTCGTAAGTCCTAGTAAATATTTTTCTCAAATACAAAAACAAAAAACCGCTTCTGCGGTTTTTTGTAAATATGAATTTTTGGTCGCCGTCAGACTACTTTCGTAAATCTGTAAATGGAGTATAATCGCAATGGTAAAAATCTATAATATTCTTCTCCCATAGATATTGACAACAGGGTAGGGAATTTCAAGGGACACGGTGTTCTTGATATTAGCGGTATCGATTGATACCGAGAGCATTTAATTGAATATAATATGTTAAAAAATGAAGATGGTAATGTAAAAGTAGTAAAATTTTTGCCGCATACAATTATTATTGTAATCCTTATTATTGGCTTTTTTACAGCATGGGGAACGGTTGGTGCTGGTGAGCGAGGTGTATTGCTTCGTTTTAGTGCAGTTACAGGTGAAGTAAAAGACGAAGGTCTTTACTTTAAGATACCTTTTATAGAAACTGTGAAAATTGTAAACGTGCAGATACAAAAAAGCGAAGTACCAACAGGAAGCGCTTCAAAAGATTTACAGGCTGTAAGCACAACAATAGCTGTAAACTATCAAGTAAAATCCGATAATGTTGCAAATTTGTATCGTGAGTTACGCAACGATTATACGACAAGAATTATTGACCCAGCAGTTCAAGAATCAATAAAAAATGCAACAGCTCAGTTCACAGCAGAAGAGCTTATAACAAAACGTTCAGATGTTTGCGACTTAATATACATGAACATTAAAAACAAACTTGAAAGTAAGGGAATAATTGTACATGAGGTAAATATTGTAAACTTTGATTTTTCAGAGTCATTCAATGAATCAATTGAAAAGAAAGTAACAGCGGAACAAGATGCTCTCGCAAGTAAAAACAAACTTGAACAAGTAAAATACGAAGCACAACAAAAAATAGAGGAGGCAAAAGGAAAAGCGGAGGCAATTAGAATCGAGGCAGATGCACTACGTTCTAATCCAGCTGTTCTTGAGCTCCGAGCTTTAGAAAAATGGAACGGTGTACTTCCAACCGTTACAGGTGGCGCTACTCCTTTCATAAATGTAAGTAAATAGAAAAGCTCTTGAGAATCGGAACTCCCGTTAATTCCGTAAGCCTTACCTAGTCAAAGAGGGAAGTGATGTAGGTATCAATCTCGCGCTGTTCAATGTCATAGAAATTCTTGGCTTCTCGATCGAGGTATCGTGCAAGCTTCGTGCCCACAAAGCGCCAATGCCAAGGTTCGTACATGTAGTACTCATTGTTTTCGGGGTAAGACATTACGAAGCCATACTTGTGTGCATTCTGAAGGAGCCAAGTGTGAGCTTCTGAGTGTTCAAACTGTGAAAGGTTTTCTCCAATACTCGTCGACGTAAAATCAACTGCGGTCCCGAGCTGATGCTCCGAGTACCCTTGGTCAGCTGAAAATCTATTTGCACCGACACCATAGTTTGTCGTGTATACATTTTTGAGCGTGCCTTGCTCCGTAAAAGAGCGATAGCCAGAGAGAACAATAAGGTCCACACCATCATCCTCTGCTTCCTCGAGCAAGTCGGAGAGGAACGGTAGCACCTCACTGCTTATCGTCACTTCTTTACCATTAACATAGTCAAATTTTTCTTCAATGAGTGAAAGGTCTGCGGGTTTGTAGTGCTCGTTTAAAAAGTAAATACGTGAGTATTTCTGTAGCAACTCAGGGTCAGTGGTTGTGAGCTTTTCAAGTGTGTCAACGGTACCAGTAAGTTTGCCCACTTGTCGTTTAAATTTATCTACAGCATCAGTAAGTGCTACTGTAACCTGTTGTTCTTCGTAGAGCATGTCAGAAAACTGTACAAATTTTTTCTCGTTTTCCTCAAAACGACTAATTGTCGTAGAGCTGAGTGTGGTAAGGGCGTCTGTGGTTGAAGCATTATTTTGATTCACTATGTTTAGTTTTTGTGAAAGCGTATACATAAAATATGCTTGCACGGCTAATCCAAGTACAAGAAGAAGGAGGAGAATAGAAACCAACCAGTATGCTAGGGAATGTTTTGGAGTTTCATCCATTTGATTATTATATCACATGCCCCATACCCATAAAAAAATGTGGAATAGGTAAAGCCGGACATTGTTTTGTCCGGCTTCGTACTTCACAGCCCTTTGTTTTTTTCCAACGTGGCTATCGGTATGTACATCTTTTTTGCCACGGTGTCCTTCGGGTGAGGCATCTTAGCCCAATCCCAGTTTTTTTGTTCTAAGGCTTTCATTAGCTCTGGATTTTTTACTTTGTTTGCCATCCAGAACAGGCTTAAGAACGCTTCTTTCGGCGTTCTGTCTGTCAACAGGTTGGCTTTGAGGTCTACGTATTTGACCCATAGAGCCATATCGGGCATCCAGTCGTAAATGCTGTCGTCCTCATGCATATACTCAGCAGGTACCTCAATAAAGACATTCTGTACTCCTGGGTTTTTCTCACTCTCTAAAATAACGAGAGCACTCCTGTCTCTGGGAATCCGCACAAGTCGTGGAGTCTGCAGAATTTTTTCCAAGAAAGCAGGAAATCCTTCTTTCTTGACCATCATCAAGACAATCTCGAGGTTCGGATCCGCCCTCTGTTCCCAAGGCGTATCTATAATATCATTGACTAAACGAAGACCGTCGTAGTCTAACCGTCGAGCTTTGCGAACAATATTCTGGAAAAGTATCTCCTTGTCTTCAGATAGTTGTTGCGGTTCAGGTTGTTGCGGTTCAGGTTTTTGCGGTTGAGGTTGTTGGGGAGTTGGCACGTCTTCTTTGATTTGTAGTTTCAAGTCTCTCGCCAACATCACCGTGCTCGTTGGAGGCGTTGTACACGAGCTCAAGAAAGCTATTGTCACAAACAGCAGTATTGCATGTAGTATCTTCATTTCTTCACCTATCCTTAGAATTTTGATGTAAAAAACTTTGTATTCATTCTGCCATATATTGTAACCTAAAAATCAATCAATGTCAATGCGTACATTCACGTATAAGACACATGAAGTGCTGTAGAAGCTACTTCTAAGTGGTATACTGTACCTGTTTTTAAGAAATTATGGTCGTCGATCTTATCAAAGTAATCAGCCCCACTGCAATAGCATTCTTCGTTGGGATGGCCATCACGCCAGTTATATCGCATTACCTCTATAAGTATAAATGCTGGAAAAAGACTTCGGGTAAGAAAGCCGGGTACGCAGGAGGTGACACACCTCTTTTTAATGAGCTTCACAAAAACAAAGAAGTTGGAACTCCGCGAATGGGCGGTATTGTCATATGGGCAAGTGTCTTTATTACTATTTCGGGACTTTGGATTCTTGAGCGTTGGTTCGGAGGTGCTGCGTTGCAAAAACTTGAGTTCCTCTCACGTAGTCAAACGTGGCTTCCTCTCAGTGCACTCCTTGTGGGAGCTGTGGTTGGTTTTATTGATGACCTCATGGAAATACTGGGGAATGGCAAACATTTTGCCGGTGGGTTGTCACTGACACGACGTTTGTTGATTGTCGGAATTTTTTATGTTTTTGCAGGGTGGTGGTTCTATGAACGATTAGATGTCTCTTCAGTTTCTATTCCATTCGATGGGGTGTTTGAATTTGGTATATGGTTTATTCCATTTTTTGTGCTTGTGGGAATAGCCGTGTATGCGGGGGGAGTTATCGATGGAATAGATGGACTCTCTGGAGGTGTCTTTGTGATGATGTTTACCTCGTATGGCATGATTGCTATTGCACAACATCAAATTGACCTTGCAGCTTTTTGTGCTACGGTCGTCGGGGGACTCCTTGCGTTCTTATGGTTTAACATTCCACCGGCTAGATTCTACATGACTGAAACTGGGGTTATGGGTTTGACCTTAGCACTCACTATTACGGCATTTATGACTGATAAGATTGCGGACGGGAAGGGAGTAGCAGTATTGCCGATTATTGCCTTCCCACTCGTCATCACTGTGCTTTCTGATGTTATACAGGTATCCTCCAAAAAATTGCGTGGAAAAAAGGTTTTTCGTATTGCACCACTGCACCACCACTTTGAGGCCATAGGCTGGCCCTCGTACAAAGTCACCATGCGGTACTGGGTGCTCTCTGCGGTAATGGCTTTTCTTGGAGTGATTATAGCCCTTGCCGGCTCATTGTAGTCCTATGCCTGCAGCAACAAAACATTTTGACCGTCCTTTTCTTATCACCACACTTGTTTTGGTTATTGTTGGGGTGTTTATTTTTAGCTCCGCATCGCTTGGACTCTTGGCTCGTGATGGGGTGCAATTTTCGAGTGTTGCAAAATCTCAGTTTATTCTTGGGGTTTTCGGGGGACTCGTTGCACTCTTTACCATGGCAAACATTCCCTACAGGTCATACCGTGCATACGTACCGTATATATTTGGCATAGCATTGGTGTTAACAATGTGCGTTTTTATCCCAGGGCTTGGGTATGAGGCTAATGGCGCTCGACGATGGCTTTCTGTCTTTGGGATATCCCTCCAGCCGGCAGAAATTCTTAAGCTATCCTTTGTTTTATTTTTAGCGTGGTTCTACAGCGCACACTATCGCAAGCTTAAAGATATTCGTTTCTCACTCGGAGGACTGGTAGGAGCTCTCGCCGTCACTGGTCTCATCCTCCTCCTTCAGCCTGACACAGGAACTTTCTTGATTCTGGGAACGACGGGTGTCGCTGTCACCATTACTGCAGGTGTTCGGGTAAAACATCTTTTGTTTTTAGGTCTACTTCTTTTTCTTGGGATCTGCGTGCTCGCACTCTCACGACCGTACCTACTGGAGCGAGTAACTACTTTTATGGATCCGGCAAGCGATCCGAGCGGTTCGGGATATCAAATTAAGCAATCGTTGATAGCTATCGGATCAGGTGGGTGGTTTGGAAGAGGTTTTGGACAGAGTGTTCAGAAATTTAGTTACCTCCCAGAACCAATAGGGGACTCTATCTTCAGTGTCGCTGCCGAAGAATTTGGTTTTGTGGGAAGTGTGGCACTTTTAGGATTGTTTGTGTTTTTTGCTTTGAGAGGTCTTCTTATTGCTTCGCGTGCCCCTGATAGATTTGGTGGACTGATAGTGATTGGAGTTGTTATACTTATCATAACTCAATCATTCATGAACATTGGAGCTATGACTGGGTTGATACCTTTAACAGGAGAACCGCTCACGTTTATTAGTCACGGAGGCACATCGTTACTGTTTGCGTTGGCGGGAGTAGGTATGGTACTTAATATTTCTCGATATAAATCAATTCGAAACACTATATGAAAATAGTATTTACAGGAGGAGGTTCAGGCGGACATTTTTTTCCCATTATTGCAGTGGCGGAAGAAATAAATGATATTGTCGAGAAAAAAAATCTTATCAAACCAGAGTTGTATTACATCTCGAACAGTCCCTACGATGAGCTTTCTCTCTATAAAAATAATATTCAGTACAAGCACGTTGCAGCGGGAAAACTACGTCGGTACTTTTCGCTCACAAATGTTACGGATCTTTTAAAGACGCTGTTCGCACTCCCTCGGGCGCTTCATGTCCTTTTTAATATTTTTCCTGACGTCGTATTTAGCAAAGGGGGGTATGCATCGGTCCCTGTAGTGTTTGCTGCACGAATCTTACGCATCCCCGTGTTTGTTCATGACTCGGATGCGATTCCAGGTAGAGCAAATTTATGGGCGGGAAAATTTGCAAAACGCATCGCAGTGAGCTACCCGGAGTCCGTGGAATTTTTTCAACACAAAGACAGGGTTGCTTATGTGGGGAATCCTACTCGTGCGGAAGTGCGTATACCGAGTACACAAGGTTCACATGACTACTTTAATTTTTCATCTGAAATACCGACCATTTTTATTGTGGGGGGTTCTCAGGGTGCAGAGCATATTAATAGCACGCTACATTCGGCACTGGCGAGTCTTCTTGAAAAGTATCAGATAATACACCAGATAGGGAAGGAAAATTTCGAAGCATATAAAGATCTTGTGAGTGTGGAGCTTCGGGGACATGAACACACAGACCGCTATCGAGCCTTTCCATTTTTGAATGAAATTGAGCTTCGCAATGCCGCAGGGTGCGCTGACTTGATTATTTCTCGTGCAGGTTCTGGATCAATTTTTGAGATTGCGTGTTGGGGTAGACCTTCCATTCTCGTACCCATTCCAGAAGAGGTAAGTAGAGACCAACGGAGAAATGCGTACGCATACGCACGCAGTGGTGCGACTGAAGTTATTGAACAAGAGAATTTTACACAGCATGTTCTTGTCGCAGAAGTAGATCGCATCCTTTCTAATCCCGACCTTTTGGCAAAAATGAAAGCAGGAGCAAAATCATTTGCTCGACCTGAGGCGGCTCATATTCTTGCTGAGGAGTTGGTTAAGATGATGTTAGAGCACGAAAAGTAATATGAACGTTGAAAAAAAAGTACGCACACGAATAGCACCAAGTCCAAGTGGGTATCTCCATATTGGTACTGCACGAACCTCGCTCTTTTGTTATCTCTATGCAAAGAAGATGAAGGGAGAATTTATTGTGCGTATCGAAGATACCGACAAGTCACGCACTGAGAAAAAGTATGAAGACGATATTCTTGATGGTCTTGCGTGGCTCGGACTTACGTATGATGAGCTGTATCGTCAATCAGAACGAACTGATGTATATGTCAAAAAATTACAAGAGCTAGTGGAGAGCAATAAAGCGTACATCTCAAAAGAAAAAGCTAAGGATGATGAGACACGTGAGGTTGAAGTGGTGCGACTTCGCAACCCTAACACATTGCTCACGTTTACAGATACTATACGTGGAGAGATTACCTTTGATACAACAGAGCTTGGGGACTTTGTAATCGCACGTTCGCTCACTGACCCATTGTATCATTTCGCCGTCGTCGTCGATGACGCACTTATGGATATTACACATGTCATACGTGGTGATGATCATATTTCAAACACCCCACGACAAATTCTGATACTAGAAGCATGTGGTTTTGAAAGGCCTCAGTATACACATCTTCCCATGATACTCGCACCTGATAGGTCAAAAATGAGTAAACGCAAGGGGGCGGTAGCAGTTACGGAGTACCGCACACAAGGCTTTCTTCCAAGCGCTATCATCAATTACCTTGCGCTTTTGGGGTGGAATGGAGGTACTGAAAAAGAGATATACAGTATAGAAGAGTTGGTGCAAGATTTTTCACTTGATCACTTACAAAAAAGTGGTGCAGTATTCGACATAGAAAAGCTTAAATGGTTCAACAAAGAGCACAGGAAGCTCCTGCCAAGGGAAACACTGATAAGTGAACTTAAGGCGCAGTTAGAGGGCAATACAGGCATCCTGGGGGCTCTAGAGCGCTCTTCTAAGGCTGTGGAGGATATGTTGGAGCGTTTTTCGACATGGGCAGAGCTTAAGGAAGCAGTTATGACAGGGGAGTATGATTTTTACGAAAAGAGACCTGTAGTAGAGCAGGGAATGCTTGCATGGAAAAAAGACCCACATCCTGAGGGAGTGAAAGATAGATTGCGTAAAGTTGCTGAGCTTATTGATTCGGTTGATACTGCAACATTTATTTATGAAAATGTCAAAGGTGCGGTATGGGCATACGCAGAAGCAGAAGGGAAGGGTGGCGTACTGTGGCCCTTGCGTGTAGCGCTCTCGGGTAAGGAACGGTCACCTGATCCGTTTATACTAGCAGAGGCTCTTGGAAAAGAAGAGACGCTTACAAGACTCAATAATGCACGTGCTTTGTATTTATGATGTTTACTTCAATACCATTTTCAAAAAGAATAGTTCAAATACTTGCTCTTGGTATTCTTGGAGGTGTTGTCGCCGTCGGCGTGGTCACCCATACGGTTGGTGCACAGGAGACGGCAGATGACTTAAGACTAAAGATAAGTGAGAGTCAGAAACAATTGCAAGCAATAGAGCAGGAAATAAAAAAGTTTGAAGCCCAACTCAACACTGTAGGTGCGGAAAAGAAAACGCTACAAAATGCAATTTATGAACTTGACCTTTCTCGTGACAAGTTGAAAGCAGAGATTCGTGGCACTGAGAAAAAGATCTCATCAACTGATCTTGAGATACAAGAGCTTGAACGTGAGATATATATCAAGGAGCTTGAAATTCAAAAAAACATGGAAGCGGTAGCTGAGTCATTCAGGCAAGTTGATCAGACCGAAAATCAGACCGTGGTAGAAATCATACTTGGGTATGACTCTATAGCGGAGGTCTGGGACGCACTTGAAGAGCAGTCGCTTTTACAGGATTCGCTTCGTGAGTCAACGAAAATAATGAGTGCTCTCAAGGAAGAATATGAAAAAGCAAAACTCAACTCACTTGAAAAGCGAGGAGAGCTTGGTGAGCTTAAGAAAGAGCTTTCTGGAGAAGAAAATGTACTGGTCAGTACGATAGATCAGAAAGACTCATTACTGAGTCAAACAAAAAATAAAGAATCAAATTATCAAAAAATCCTTGAGGAAAAGAAGGCAGCACGTGAAGCGTTTGAAAAACAAATGCGAGAATATGAATCGAAGTTGCAATTCATACTTGACCCCAAAACCATACCAGCCGCGGGTTCGGGTGTGCTTAAGTGGCCATTTGGAGGGAATGTACCACCCATAACACAATACTTTGGTAATACAGAATTTGCTCGCTCAGGCGCATACAACGGATATGGACACAACGGTATCGATTTCGGTGCATCGATAGGTACACCTATTATGGCTGCACTCGCTGGAACGGTAGTAGATGTGAACTATACCGTAGCTGCGAACTGTCAGTATGGAATGTGGGTGCTCGTGCGACACGGCAATGGACTGACGACGCTCTATGCGCATCTCTCATCTATTAGTGTGTCTAAAGGGCAGTCAGTACTTACCGGACAGCTTCTCGGACACAGTGGAAATACCGGCTACGCAACAGGACCTCATTTGCATTTCACGGTGTATGCATCTGACGCGGTACAGTTTAAACAGTATACTTGCAGAAGTGGTCCAACGGTGACGGTGCCGATATCTGCGTATAGTGCGTATCTTAATCCAATGGATTACCTCTAAACCTGGACTTACGTAAACGGCGCATTTCGTTGTCAAACTTCACAAAATGTCCTTCACTGTACATCCGAGTACAGCTCACTCCATTTTGCTCGTTTTCCTAGAACTGCATCCGTTTACGTAAGTCCTAAAAATCCTCCAAAACCGTTTGGCAGTCGGCGTCATTGCGCTTGTCCTGCCGTAGCTTAGCGAAGGAGCCCGCAGGCGTGGCAATCTAAGTTTTTTTCTCTTAACTCGCTACTCGTTACTCGCTAACTCGTATAGGAACTCCGTACAGAACTTGCTTTTTCAAGTATAATAAAAGCTGTGAAAAAAGAGCCTCTTATACACGTGTAATCAAATTAATATGAACGAAGAAAAACAAGCACCAAAGGAAATCAAAGTACAAATTCCTAACGATACCAAACCAACCTACGCCAACAGTGTAAAAATAAACGTGACCGATGAGGAGGTTATGATGCAGTTCGCATACCTACGACCAGACCAAGGTACAGGTATCATTGTGGGAGATATCGTACTCTCACCCAAACATGCGATGCGTTTCCAGAAGGCACTGGATGAGACGTTGAAGAAGCACTTTACGAGACACCTCCCAGAGTGAGTTAAAAGTTGAAAGTTATAAAGTTAAAAGTTTACAAACCCGCACCATGTGCGGGTTTGTAGTTCTTTCGATAGTTCCGTAGTCGCCGTCATTGCGCTTGTCCTGCCGTAGCTTCGGTGAAAGCGAAGGAGGGAGCCCGCAGGCGTGGCAATCCATTTTCAACTCACAACTCTTCAACTCTTCGGTTCCCTCCGACTTTTAACATTCAACTTTATAACTTTTAACTTAAGGAAATATTGTGCGACATTAAAAGTGGGGGAGGCGGAGAGGGTAGAGCAGAGGGTCAAGAGTTTAAAGTTGAAAGTACAAAATTAAAAGTTCAAACAAAACAGTATGAGCATGAAGGGCGACAAACTGCAGGTTGATTTACGGTACACATTTTTAGTGCAGTCATAAGTGCACGTAATTAAAAGTTCTTAAAAGTCATTTATGATTTGAGTAGGATTTTTTTGACTGTGGATAACTTATCTGGTTTAGGCTATATATTTATCCCCAGTACTTCGTTTTACGTATATTGTGCGTATGAGGATGTATAGTATTCTATACCCTATATGGCGATTTCAAAGAGTCAAAAACCTATAGCGACATACCTTATACCCTTCCTCGACTACTGTGAGATTGAGAAAGGTCTTTCCAACAACACGCAAAAGAATTACAATCAGTACTTAAAACTTTTTGTAAAATGGCTCCGCAGTACTGGCAATGAAAATCTCCTCCCCCACGAGCTTACCTCAGAGCATATTTGGGATTATCGACTGTACTTGGCACGTGAGTACAAATCACCACGAGGCAAATACTTGAGTAAGAAATCTCAAAACTACTACCTCATAGCACTTCGAGCAATGTTAGCTTTTTTAGCAGAAAGAGATATAGAGACACTTCCCTCATCAAAAATAAAATTGGCAAAACAGAAAGACGATGAGACTATCACATTTCTTGATGTACATGACATACAGAAGATGATTGCGGTACCGAACATAGCAACGTTTATTGGGATTCGGGATCGAGCCATCATGGAGCTTTTCTTTTCCTCTGGTATGCGTATTTCTGAGCTTGTAGCACTCAATGTCGATAATGTGTCGTTTCTACAGGACAAAAGTACTGAGCGTACTTATGAACTTTCTATTGTTGGTAAAGGTAAACACATACGTACTATCTTTATTTCCCCACGGTCTGCAGAGTGGCTACGTGTCTATCTCAAAGCTCGTCGAGATGTCTATAAACCACTTTTTATAAACGTACATTCTAAGGATCCGGACCAAAAGAGACTCTCACCGAGACATATTCAGACCATGATATCAAAGTGTGCGATACTCGCTGGCCTCTCTAAGAAAGTGACACCACACACCCTTCGCCACACGTACGCTACTGACCTACTGAACCATGGAGCGGACTTGAGGAGCGTACAAGAGCTCCTAGGTCACAAGAACGTTGCGACGACGCAGATTTACACCCACGTCACCAACAAGCGACTACGTGACGTCCACGAAAAGTTCCATGGAGGTGGTGAGATGAAAAATTAGCGGAGCCTTGAATATTTAGCTAAGAATTATTAGTAACAATTAATCAAACTATCATGATAAATACAGAACAAGTATTGCCCTGGCATGAAGTTGAAGCATCTGTTGTTAAAGAAAAGAAATGGCTACGCGAAGTTTTTGATTTTAGTGAATTTGAACGTGGAAGGGATTTGCAAAACTTACCCATTTCCCTCGACGAGATGCTTCGACAAATAAGTGTTTCTATTGTCCGTGGTGATATAAAGGTAAAAGAATTGAAAAGCAAACAAGCAAACAGTCTTTGGGTTGATGATGTAACAAACTTAGAGCAATTTGAAAACGATGAGTATCATGGAAGTGAATGGCATAGAAAAATGATGACAATAATAAAAAGCCATTTTATTGAAAATGGTTTTGAGGTAGTCAATGAACCTTATCTAAATCAAGGAAGATCTGACCTTGGTGTATACAAAGAAAATTACCCAAACCTTTTTGTTGAAGTTGGAACAACGTCTTTGTACAAATCATGGATAAATCTGCACACAATGCCACAGAGTATTTTCCTGTTTGTTCCTTCAGAATATTATGCACTTGAATTTCAAAACAGTGTAGCATTTGCGATATGACACTTCCCTACTCAAAAGAGTTTTTGGAGCAACTCAAACTAAACGGATATTCATCCGAAACAATTTACAATTATGAGCGTGACCTAAACACCTTCGACAGTTATTTAGAGCGTGAACACCAAAAAATTTCTTTTTCAAAGATTACAAAAGATATAATCGAGCAGTTTGTAATATATTTGAGCTCAAGTGACCGAAAAACTGCTCATGGAGAAAAAGCAAAGGTGGTGCTTAATAACCGCTCAATTAATCGAATAATAACTTCCCTCAGGAGATATTTTTCATACTTAGTCGAGATGAATTTTCCAGTGCCAGTTTTACCTGAGTCTATAAAATTGGTTTACGTGAACAAATTGCGCCACTCACAGGTCAGTGAGTATGAAGGGCTAACAAAACTTATTGAGTCCCCAAATATTTTTGAGAAAAACAAAATAGTCGCGCTTCGTAACCGAGCAATGCTTGAGACCCTCTTTGCAAGTGGTATGCGTATTTCTGAGCTCATCAATCTGCGGCGCATACAGCTCGATGCGACAGGTCGTATCTTTATAGAGGGTAAAGGAAAAAAGCAACGCTTCATTTATTTAACGGACCGAGCACAAAGACATATAAAAAATTATCTAGTCGAACGTACTGACGATTTTCCGTACCTCTTTGTTTCTATGCGAGGGGCAAATGCTGGCAACAAGGTCAAACATATCTCACCTAACTATCTACAAGCCAAAATAAAGTCGTATAGAGAACTTCTTGGTATAAACATACCCACGAGCGCTCACTCACTTCGTCACGGTTTCGCCACCTATCTCGCTGAGCAAGGGGCTAACCCTGCAGCGATACAGATACTCCTCGGACATGAGTCACTTGAGACGAACACACGCTACGTGCATGCCTCAGATAAGTATGCCGAGGATACGCACCGCAAGTTCCATCCGCTGAAGGATTAAGAAACGGAGTTAAAAGTTAAATGTTGAAAGTTAAAAGATGTGAGCTTGCTGAAGGGGCCGAGGATTTAAATAGTATGTATCTTTATAAAGTTGATTGAAAAGTGTGTTTTAAAAAACTCTGCGTTTGTAGTTTTATGTCATCAAAACTCTTACCTTCTTCATTGTACCGTGCTGTGATTAAAGCTAGGTTGTACATTGCAAAATCTGTTGGTGAAAAAATTTCAAAATCATCTAATGTATGTTTTCCAAAACAATCTTGTAAAAGTTTCGAGTAATCTTTTTTAGTAAGAGGTATTGGATGAAATCCATTATTTTCAAGAAAAAATGTCAAACTAAAAACTGCTAGGCGTTTGTTCCCATTAAAAAATAAATGAGCATTAATATTCAGAAATAATGCTGAAGCTTTTGAGTAAATATCCGGATAATACGTATCGTTTTTTAAGCGTTCAATGAGTTCGAAATAATCATCAATTCTATCGGGTTCATCATCGTACTGGGGTACTTCTTCTTTGCTAATGTAGTTAAAACTTTGAATTATTTCAACTATCTCAGCTAAGTTTTCAGCTGAGATGTATTTAAGTTTCGCCATGTTTATGTTCTACCAAGATGCTTTATTGCGTTGCCATAATTTTTCTTAACGTTTTTATATGTGCCACATATCTGCCCTTTTTTTCCCTCAGAAGTAGTTCGTTGTCTGATTTGGTAGTATTTACCAGTGGTTGGATTATGAATTCGTTTTTTAACCATATGTAAACATTACATAAGTTGTAACAGATAGTAAAGAAGTAATTATGTATAAGAGTTGCTAGAGTTTGACCTACTTGAACCATGGAGCGGATTTGAGGAGTGTACAGGAGCTTCTGGGACACAAGAACGTTGCGACCACACAGATTATACACCCACGTCATTAACAAACGCCTCCGGGACATCCATGAGAAGTTCATGGAGGTCGTGAGATGAAAGATTAAACGGAGTTAAAAGTTAAAAGTAACTCCAAAATACTTCGATATTGTGTCGCGCAATATTCTGTCTTTCAAGATGTTGAGTGAGTAGATAATTTTTGTACAAAAAACTTACCTTTTTCAGTAAAATCAATTATATCTCTTTCTTTTGAAGTAAAAGTAATAAGGTTGAATGTATCTAAGATTGCAAGAGAATCAGGTGTAATATATGTTCTGTACCCATTTTGAGCATCGCTAGCCAAGGTGGCAAATCTACCTTGAGTTCTATAAACAATTTTTTTTCCAAATTCAATTGCAGATATAAGATGTCCATTTTTTGTCACAATCTCTTTAAATTCTTTTGACCATTCAGCCGTAGGGTCAATTTTATTGATCTCTTCTTCTTTTTGAATTATCTTAACTTCTTTTTCTTTATTCTGATCGGTGAGTTCCAAAATTTCTAGTTGTCCCTTAAGTAGAAGCGATTTAGTTTTTAGTTTTATTTCGTTTTTCTTTCTTTCATTAATTTGAGCCTCTTCATAGGCTTTAATCGAAACCCATTGGGGAATTTTCCAAATAAGTATCCAAGTTAGGAAGAAAGGTAAAATCAACAGAATATAAAAATCCAAACTATTGAAGTCAAAAAAAGTTAAGGATAAGTAATCACTCTTTAATAACATTTCTGTTTGCCAAATTTTGTCTTCGCTAACAAAGAGCGCTGTGTATAAAAATTTCCAATGTACGACCATCCAAGAAATAATAAAAACGCCATAAATTGGACTAGTGGTTCTATCTTCTAGACTTTCTTTTAGAGATTTAATAATTTCATTGTTATCTATAAGTCTTTCAAACATAAATAGTTTTTTACTACTTAACCCTCGGCTTTACCCACTTAATCATTGAGCCTAGTGCGTACGCGAAAATTGAAAACACGACTGCTCCTGCGTACGGGTTGTTGAGGAGAGGAGTCATCCATTTCATAAAGGAGATTTTGTAAATGAAAATCATCATCAGTGCATTCCCCCAAAACATACTGAACATAAAAAACACAAAATCACTTTTTGCCCTGTACCCCACGGACCACAAAAGAAAAAATCCAGGCATGGTAAAAAGCAGTAAGTTGGCTATATCAAATTGTAGTGTTTCGTACATATATTTAAGTATTAGCAATTAAAATTTTCTAACCACCTACCTATATTGTTACATAATTAATCCCAAACGTCACTTTCCTCATATACTCTAGATGGCTCACTTTATCAAGGTACCCGGTACCTTGATAAAAGTGCTAGTAATAAAAGTTAAAGCTCGTATGGAAAAAAGTGTCTGACACTCTAATAACATTATAAATTTTTTGAAAAGAAATGAGCCATTAGTAGTACTAACGGCTCAGGGTGAGTGGGTGATGCCCTGGGGTGGCACATTGCCACTCCCTATTGTTGCCTGCGAGCTACATTTTTTTGATGGTGTTCTGCAATGAGGTCAAGGTGAAATCCCACACGCGGCGGGGTTCACTCGCAAAAACAATCCAAAAAATCTCATCACCGTCGCCATCGACAGAAGTAGCACCTGCCCTGCGGGCTTCCGCAATGATGTCTTCAGCGTTCGTTTCTGAGTCATGTCTTTCTATGACAAGAACCTGACCTGATTCAGACGGCGGAAAATTTGGAACGGGAGAATAATCAGCGAACATAATATACCTCTCTTTCTTAAGTTTATGATTTATCCACCTACAAAATAAATGGATACTTTGCAAAAAGTACTGTTCAGTACTATACCTCTTTTACTAACATTTGTCAAGGTTTCGTTCGCGGGTAATACACGATTAGTATAAAAGGTAATTAGTACCTTTTATACAGATTTCACTTCCACCATAGCTGTATTTCACGATCATGCATTAGTTCTATAGTAAGTAATCTTTAAGCTAGTGTTTAATATACTCAAAGCTACTTCCGGTATTACTATTCACCACCACTTCCCCACCCCTAATCCTTATGGGACGGTCGGTCAATAAGGATTAGGGGGTATTTTCTTACGTGACTATTAATTCTTTGTGTTTTTCTTGCTTCGACTCAAGATGTTTTAAATTTCAAATTGTACCAATGACCTAAGTACCTCCTTTGTAAAATCAGTTACAAGCTCGTTTTTATGAGCGTTTTCTAGACTAAGTTCAACAATACTTTCTCCTTCGTGAAGTGTGAGGTTGTCAGATACAATATTTTTAAGTAAATAAATTTGAATGAAAGTCTGCTTAGTGTAGTGACTTTCAAACACCCCTACTTCAATGAGATCTTCTTTTTGTACATCAAGCTCAAGTTCTTCAGAGAGTTCACGAATAGCGCATTGGAGAGGGTCCTCATTTAAATCAATTCCACCCCCGAAGGGGGCAATACGTCCTGGATTTCTTTCTAAGTTCCTGTCGCGTTCTTGAAATAAAAAAGTTCCCTGAGGTGTTCTCAAAAGTATTCCTACCCCAGCTATTTTTTTGTTTGCCATATCCCTTAAAACGTAGCACTAATTTGCGGTCGCGAATTAGTGCTACGTTTAGTAATTTTACGCTAATGTTTAAAAAATATATTTAACAAATCTTTCTTACCCTTATATTGTTACATAATTCTCTCCCCTCGTCATTATCGAAAAATAAGAAGGACCCACACTTGGTACGTGCGGGTCTCTGCCACTTTCGACAATGTACTAATCCGGCTTGGTGTTGTTATGTACCTGAAAGGTATCGCTTTATTTGTTCTTCGGTAAGCTTGTTCCCATCGAAGAGGACATATCCTGTCACTTTGAATTGATCTTTCAAGACGAGCATCACCTTCTTTTCCAAATCTGCCCAGGGGGTGCTGGTCTTACGGGTAATAGCGATTCCGTCATTATGTAGTGATACCTGAGTAATTTCCTCAAACTGTGTAAGTTCTTGGTAAACAGCATGAACATCGAGTCGTTCAATACTTTCCTTGAATTTATACTTCTTTACATTGGGATCTTTACTCGCAAAAGAAATCGCGAGAAAGTAATCATCTTGAGGAGGAATCACTTTTTCTTCGGCTTGGGCGACACTTGAAGAAGTTACAAATAACCAGAGAAATCCCAGTACAACGTTCCATATTGTTCTTTTCATGCCAATCTCCTGTTTCTGATGAGTTTTGAACTACGGTGAACGTCCAAAATGTAGTATGCATGAGATATACATTCTTTCAAGCCTGTTAATTTCGACCGTATGTAAGTAGAAATTTAGTTAAAAAACTGTATAGTACTTCTAGATTGCAGGTGTTTAGTTCAACATTCATTCTTTTAACTTTGAGGTGGTGGGTATGAAAAACTTTACAAGCGAATGTGAACAAGGTGGTCTGTATCTTATATACTCGAAAATTGACCATTTCCTCATTGGTTTTATGCTTATTGCAGACGAAGGAGATGACGAGGGACATGAGTATCTGAGAACATTTGTTTCTCCTGAAAACTCAGAGCGTAAACTCTCATTTACAAAAGACGGTAAGGCTGTAGTTTTTCATAATGCCGTACTTGATGTTGACTTGCGATTTTTACTCAACGAGCGTTATGTTCTTCGTGAGTTTACAAACAAGGTTTTGAGTTTTACCTCTCTTATTGAGACAAAAGATGTTACACCTCGCGGAGTGTTCTTTCTTCCTGAAAGGGCTACAGGTGAGCTGGAGTTCATACTCCAAGTACAACCTGACTAAAAGTTCATACAAGTCTAGGTCAAGACTAGGTGAGTGTCACCTAGTCTTGTTTAGTTTGATTCTTGGGAGTCAGACCTAAGAAACTTTTAAACATAAGTATTAAACTTCCTTCTTTAAAAACGCAACTATCATTGAACGTGCAGTGGGATTAAATCCTGCGTATTCTTTATTATCTATATACTCTTCTTCAGTTACCCAACGCCATTCAGAAAATTTTTCAGGTTCCATGAGTCTGGCATCTTGTGTAGTGGTACAGTAAAACATGTATACCGTATCGCCATCTTTGGCACCTGCAACCTCACCTATGAAATCTTTAACGGTAAACTCTGTAATGCCAACTTCTTCGTAGATCTCTCTCATAAGAGTTTGTTGTACTGTTTCTCCTGGGTCGCATCTTCCACCAGGAATAGTCCATACGGAAATATCTTTCCATTTGTCTTTTGTATAGTTTCTGAGGCCTGTTAGAATTTTGCCGTCACGTTCCATTACAGCAATAGCAACGGGGCATTTTTGCACCTCAACTATTTTTGAAAGTTTTTCTTGTACTGTTTCTTTCATTTGAAATAAAATTACTATCTAAACTAGCCTATTTGCGTTTTTCTTCCAAGCTGTCAGGTACACCCCACTGCCAACGTGGCTCCTCTCCTTTACGATATGCGATGCGAAAAAAAGTTATTGTTAGAAAAGTAACTGGTAACAAAAAAGTAAACATAGTATCTTGCATGGTTGAACTTGTGTCGACTGTAAGTGTAAACAATAGCACGAGCCCAACATATCCCACAGTTACTACCCATCCTTGCCATGTGACCGGTGTCCAACCCCAGCCGTAAAGTTTTCGTTTAAACCAATAGCCTTCAGGATTATGTTGGTAATATTTCTTTAGTTTTTGAAAGTATTTCATTGTAGATAGTGTAGCAATAAAACGGTACAAACCATACAAAATTTATAAAACCCTCGGAGTGTAATTATCCGAGGGTTTTTCCTTTGGTTTTCACGTACATTTAGAAAAAGCCGTACTTTGCCCTGTCTCCGTACAGGGTGAGAGCAGCGACGAATTCACAACTCAGCAACAGTAAAAGAGCAAAAATCCAAAGGTATTTACTTTTTTTTATTGTCCTCAGTACAAAATTAATTACTTTCACGACAGTATCTCCTTTTTGTTGATTTGTGAACATTTTTCTAATTAATAATATATCATGCTTTAGAACAAACGTCAAGGGTACAATGTAAAAAATGTACACTACAACATTTTTGGAAGGTTGGTGCAAGTGCGGATTTGTGTTTGTGTAATCTTCTTCCCTTTCATGAGCTGTAGTGCAAAGTAGAGCCAAGTTATCGAATTCCCTATCGTGAAGAAATCACGGCAGTAGCCCTTTTTTGCTTGCGAACTTATAGTGGCATGAAGTTTGTTGTCGGTACACAGATCGTACAGACGATCTGCTACAGCATGTACATCTTTAGTCTTGACCAAGAATCCCGTAACGCCATCCTCAATTTGAAGCGGTATACCACCAGATTTATAGGCGATGATGGGTACACCTTTATGGATAGCTTCTGTCACCTTTATCTCAAAGCCCTCTTTGTGTGAAAGTTGTAAAGCTACACGAGCATTACGTAGAAGTGTGTTGAGTATCTGGTCGCTTGCGTGTATCCTCGCAACTTTTATATCTTGTGTAAGGTGTTTGTAGGGCTCAGTGTGAATGAGTTGAATGGTTTCTTGGTACAGCGGTTTGCCTTCAGGGTCATCAATAGAACCATGTCCGAGTAATACAAGCTGAGGATGCGGTTTCTTTTTCTGGTCAAGTTTCTCACACAATAAACGGTATGCTTCGATAACATCAGGAATACCTTTGGCTGGATCGAATCGTGCTATCTGGATGATGTACGGTCGTTTTGGATCAATCGGATCCTGTCCTGCCTGTAACAATAGCTGATTAAAGAGAGTCATGTAGTAGTCCTTGTGTCTCTTCTGTAACGGCTTGTTGAGACCGTCGAGTGGGTCGGTAGTTGCAGGTGCATATACCACTTTTTCTTTCGGCACGTTTTTAGGGACGAAAGCACGTACAGGGTGACTTACGAAAATATCAGCAAGTGAGATATTGTTCCACAGGTAATTCCACGTTTCCGCTTGCACGGTAGATGGGTCGGCGATAAGAGAAGCATCAACTTGGATATGAGAACGGTATATGATTTTTGCCTTGGGATTTACTTCTTTGATGTATGGTATGAGCCCAGATGGTTGCGGGTCGTCAATGACAACAACCGAGGCTTTTGTGAAAGCTTCCGTAAATTTTCTAGCATTTTTGGCAGTCCATTTCTCGAAGAGTTCTTTGTCGTGCTTGGTGAGTGGTGGCGGTGGTTTCGTTACACCCTGGAGGACGTTATGAAATTTCTTTTTTGTTATGCTAAATACTCGTGTATCAGGAATAAGTACGTACCAATGTGCGTCTACATTAAACTGATGCAGGAGGCGTATTAAGGCATGTCTCATGAGTGCCACACCTCCTCCTTGTGGTGTTGCACTTATGAAAGCAATACGTCCTCCGAGTGTATTAAATTCTTTTGCAAGAGATTTCAAGTGTTCATACTGCTCCTTGGAAACGATGTCTCGGAGTGGTCGCCTACCGGTAAGACGATGTGGGTGTATGGCACGGTTTTCTCCATACAAGATATCGATATTTTGTTGAGGATCGAAACGGTCTGCAATCAAGTTCGCCACTCGTTCGGTTTTTTCTTTGTAGCTCCCTTCCGTAATAGTGAATGTATATGGAACAATGTCGAGCTTGAGCCACAAATTTGATGAAAGGTCTTTAAAATTAATTTCATCATTGTTCTTGACGATTCCAGCAGCAACGATTTTATTGTTTGTTCGTATTTCGTATGCTTCAAGATACTCCAATACGTTTTTTTCTGTATTAGTTCCTTCAGGAGAAGTTGTTTTGTAAGAAACAAGGTCTCCATTTTTGATTGCGATGTGGAGGTCATTTCCATCGACAAGTATTCCTGCGTATACTGCGAGTGGCATCTCTGAGACAAGCTTCGTACTCATGCATAAAGTGTATCACATAATTCTTTCTAGTGTTTCGAGATACCAATCAATTGTTGATTGCGAATTCCCCCACTTCCACATTACCAAGTAACTTGATATTTTTTTTAATAATAAAAATTCTATGCTTATACTACGGTCGCAGATTAAGCATAAGGTGCTTACTGCGCCATTCATTAGTTGACTATATCTTCATCCTGTATTTTAATACACTTTGGAATGAAGATTGATGTTGCAGGGTATAAAACCCTAAAAACAATCAGTAAGGAGGTGTTTCTTGAAAGAAAAAGCTGATATTGCAGGCGGTTTGTTATCGATAGGTTTTACGGTGACATTTGCATTGTATTTGATGTACAATAATGTACCGCAAAGTATTGCATGTTGGACGATGTGGGCGCTTTTAGATATTTTTCTTTTCGTTACCTGTTTTGTTGCTGGCAACAAAAGACCATGGTTCCCTCTCGGGTGTGCTATAGGCGCATCCCTCGTTACTTGTATCCTCCTTTCAAAAAATGGATGGGACTGGAAGTGGAATACTGTTGAAACCATTTCAGCAATTGGTGTTCTGGTGGCTCTCATTTCTAGATGGAAACTCGGACCCAAGTCCGCTATCGTAGCAATAGTTGTTGCTATGGTTATTTCTAGCGTTCCCGCCCTGTGTGATGCGTGGTGTCAAAACGGTCAAGCCGGATGGTGGTACTGGGGAGGAATTTCATTTGGTTGCCTACTGTCCTCTTACGGAGCAAGTGCATGGACAATTGAAGATAGACTCTTTCCAGTCACTGGTTTTGTTTTCAGTTTTGGTATGACACTGGTGTTGATTTTGTAGCGCAGTGTCATAACAGCCGAGCCCCAAAGGCCGGCTGTTTACTGAATGCCATCGCTAAAAATTTCTAAATTTTGTGATAATGTGTATTTAGATCCTAACTTTCACAAATACGCAAAAAATAGTACAGCTACAAGGAGAACAGTATGTTGACTAGTAAAAAAGGTGAAGAAATAGTTACTCAAGAGAAAAAAGGAGCAACAAAAACGCAGATATGTTTTGTTTTTATGCTAAGTATTCTCGGAGGTATTAGTATTTGGGTGAAATATAGTGAAGAGTACAATCAGTCGGGAAAGTATACACCACTGATTTTCTTTGCCATTGTCTATTGCTTTATCACCGCAGGTTTCCTTTTGAGAAAAGTTATAAAGGCATTCAAAGAAAGAAAAAATATGGCGAGATTGGGCTAACGCACTTTAAGAGACTTGGTATATCCGGAGTAAAAGTGTAAAACACACAACAGCCCCCTCTAAAAGATGGGGCTATGTTTTTGTGCTCAGAATTTGTAACACGTCGAGGATGAGAAGGAACTACTGATAGAGGATGGCTAGAGCAAAATTGTCATCTTGCCAGACTTGGTGTTGATGACAACATGCCTTTGTTCAATCTCAGTAATAGTAATGGTTGCATCACCTTCAAGGTCGTACCCTTGGTCTACAACTTTTGCCTCAGCTGTATCGCTACCAGCTGAGAAAACATAGAGGTAATACTGGAATTGTGGTACACTTTTCCAGTGATTAATCTGTTCTTCAGTCACGTATGCAAAGACACCGATTTCTGGACGAGATACTCGTTGCTTGATGCTCGGTGGTCGATAGGATATGTGTCTAGTGGTCGAGCGCAGGTTTTCCATTTTTGGCTTGCGCTCCCAAAAATACTGATTGAGCTTCTTCATGGTGCGAGCAATATCCTGCTCTGCTTGTGCGATGAAGGTTGCTTGCTCCTCAATAGAGAGTGTCCTGTTGGTTGTTGACGTATTGAATTCCTGTACGGTAGTCATAGTAGTCCTCCCTATCTTTGTTTTTAGATTGATTTTCAATCTGACCGCAACCTAAGTAAGAGCATGTGAAAACTCCTCATATTGTAATGAACTGTTCTCCAATTAATTAGGTGAGTTGCCATTGGATTACACCAATATGGTGTATTAATCACTGGGTGTCAAACGACGTTCTAAGATTATGTGAATGAAAGGGAGAGCTTCAGTATGGTATCCTGCTCTCCAAATAAAAATGATCCAGTCACATACTTCCCTGCCAAGAGTTGAGGTAGCCAGTATCGGTCGTCTGGCCACATATCTGCATACGGAATAGCATCTACTGAAAACCATTGCGGTCTCATCTCTTCTGTTTCTTGTGGTGTTCCCGTAAACTTTTGACAGTAGAATATATGTACTTCTAAAATTTCTTGTTGTCCTTCATTATGGAATTCTATAATTCCTTTTTGGGTAAGAGTGGAGGGCGTTATACCTGCTTCCTCCCTCACCTCACGATTGGCCGCTTCTTCAATACTCTCACTCTCCGCGATTTTACCTCCAAATCCGTTCCATCGGCCCACACCAAAACCCCTCTTTTTCATCCCAAGAAGTATTTGGTTATTTTTATGAATAACACATAGAGTGCTTATCTGTTTCATAGAATTATAATCATTACAAACCTTCCCACCATGGAGTAACAATAGCCGCAATGCCTACAATAGGTAGTACAATGATCGAAGATATAATACGTATAGGCATCGGGGTTTGAGTCCACCACGGCCAAAGTTTGTGGGCAATGATAGAAATCGGTACAATCACAATTCCTGTAGCAACCTTGAGTACCGTGTTCCAGTTCATGCAGGTAATAATATAGAAATAATATGACATACGCAAACGAAATATTCAATGAATGTAGAAACGAGTAAGTAGGTGTGTGCATCATGTACGTTTCCTGATAATTGAAAAAACACTTGCGTAAACAAGTGTTTTTTCAGGTTGAAATTTCTACGTATAGGATTTTATCGTATTGCAAGAAGGTTGTTGCCTTGCCAACACGATTGCGAAGCTTTCCAAGGGCTTGTACCCTGTTGCTCGTAAAGGTGCCGTGCGTATGCCATGTTGTCCTCGAATATAAAGATATCCAGACCCATTTTTTCTGCAGAAGCACTGTGATAGTACTCATTTATCTGCATAACACCCACATCTTCACGGTTTACGCGTCCACGGTTCACCTTACCTGTTATTGGATCAATGTGGGTAAAGTGTGATTCACATCGGGCGATTTCAGCCATAACAGGTATGTCTTTGAAATACGCACGAACTTTATCTTCCATTGAACCTAGTGCAAGCTCAATAGGAGCTTCAACCTCTGCTACCTGTTCGTACGCCTCAACGGTATGAATACGCACGTCAGTACTTATCTCTATTGCAACAGTTGGAAACGTAATCGCCGTTGCCACGGTTGCTACTCCATATGCTATTAGTGTGCCTAAAATAAGCCGTCTCTTAATGGTAAGGACCCCATATATGATGGGACCACCCAGAACCCACGCGTAGCTACAGTGCAATAAAAAAGCTGCAGCTACACTGCAGGGGGCAAGAAAAAGTATAGCATAAACCTATTGACAGTCAAGCAATATTTGTGTTGTAATAATTACAGTGAAGCTCGTCAAAATAGGCATATTTTTCATCACATTTTAGCCTACTTTTGTTGCTGTCTGACGAAAACAAGCGCACCAAATAGTCCACCTAAATCCTCAAGTTGTGCTTTTTTTATTTTCGGCTTTTCAGGATAAATCAAACAAATTTCATTTAAATGTTCCTCAACTCGATCTACTGGTATAGCAGGATCACCGACTATCATTGATCCTCCCAAAACTACTGAGTGAGGAGCCCAAAGAACGATAGTGTTGTTGAGAAATATGGCAAGCCAACGAGATAAATCTTCCCAAACCTGGGGATCTTTGACTTCATACGCTTTCATATTGAAACGGTGAGCAGTGGCAGTCCCTGAAAGGTAGTCTTCAGCCTGTGCACTCACGCATTCCGGACATGCTGATTTATCAAAATCAATATACTGATGCCCTGGCTCATAGTTGTATGCACCCTGGTCTATACAGCCGTTCACGATTCGTGTCCCACCTACCCCCGTCGAGACCGTAATGTAGGTAACGATAGCATCTCCCTTTCCTGCCCCATAGTGGGCTTCCCCGAGTGCGACGATAGCACTATCGTTTTCTATATACACAGGACATCCAAGAAGTGCCCCCATGTCCTGTACAAAAGGCTTGCCGACCCATTCAGGTAAGTTTGGCGAATTAACAAGCATGGTGTGTTCCTTGTCGAGAGGACCAGCAATACCTCCCCCAGCAGCTTCAAAAGGAGTATCACCGGAGAGAGATTTCAATGCATCACGTATGGCATGGAGACCCTCTGTATAATCCTTTGGCGTGTCAAATTTCACATGGTCACCAAAGCTGTGTCCATCTATTGAAACTGCTACGCGTGTCTTGGTGCCACCTATATCAAAATATGCAAACATAAGTATTTGGTTGGTTACGAGGTAAGTAAACGACGAACTTCATTTTTGTATTTCTCAACACTTGGTTGATCAAAGGCGTTCACATCAAAGAGTTGCGCAAGAAAAAGTATGGTGGTCATTTGCAGTGCCATAAACGCGCCAAGCTCTCTCTCTGAAACACTTGCAAGTTCTATAGAAACAAACGGCAAATCATGTGTGGCATATGCGTTTCGTACCCCCTCATACATTGCTCGAGTCACTTTTCCATCTTCTTTGCCCTCAAAGACCGGGAGGACAAAAGGTGAATCCGATGAGAAGCGATGTCCAGATTCCCAGGCAGTAGGAGCACTTACAAATGTAGTGTATCGGTCGTTTCTTCCACCGAAAATAAGCTGGCCTATGGAGTGAAGGTCGGTCGATCCCAGTGCAACCGTCGGCGTAAAACCAACGGCGGTCCCATCGTCCCGCTCTTTCCCTATAGATTCAGCGAGAAGTTGGCTGTACCACTTACCAAGAGTCTCCAGTTCAGGATTCCACATAAAGAGCTCATGCACCCGTGCTCCCTGTAAGTATGCCTCAAACAGAAAGGAAGCAAGAACAGCCGCACCGGATGCTTTTTTTGTGTTTGTAGATGCAGTGAACGCTTCTTGGGCCCCTTTAAGAAAAGCATGTATGTCAAAACCAAGGATACGGAGCGGGACCAGCCCCACGGCAGTAAAAATTGAATACCGTCCACCCACGCGTGCAGGTATGGGAAAAGTAAGCATACCCTGCTCTACTGCACGTTTCGTAAGTGGGGAGTTGGCGTCACTGATAACGATTGTTTGTCTGTTTGCGGATTCATTTCCAAATCGTTCTGCAAATTGGGAAAAAAGAATGTTGGCATTTGCGAGCGATTCTGTGGTTGTGCCAGATTTACTAATGACGATCAAAACTATCTCCTCAGCTGATGAGCACTTTGCAAGTAGTTCAGTAATAGAGTTAAGTACGTGAGGGTCCACGGTTGCAAATGCGACAAGTTTGGGAGCGGGAGTTCCCTGAAAATGTTCCATATGTCCACGGAGTGCGTCATAGAGTGCACAGGTACCCATGTAGCTTCCGCCGATACCGACAAGAAGGACTGTTTTTGTTTTTTCCGAAAACCGCTCTGTGTTCTTGCATATTGTTTCAAGAACTTCCGTGTCAAACGGAGTTCGGAGCAGTGCTTCGGGAAGTGTGTAGTCATTATCCTCAAGTGCCTTTTGAAGCTTCTCTGTGTACGGAGCAAGCATTCGCAAGTGCGAGATAACCATTCCCTCAGAAATACTGGGCGTGCTGTGTGTTTGAATCTGCATACCTACTATATTATTCAACCTCAGTTTTTTCACGAGGCGTGATGTGGTTTTTGTATGTCTTAATAAACTCGTGAGCTTCTTCCGCAGAGTCAACCACATGGAATAAGTCCAAATCATCTTGCCCGATGGTCCGGTGTGTTTCAAGGAGCGTAGACCTAAACCATGAGATGAGAGGTAACCAATATTCTTTACCCACGAGTACGATTGGTAAGCGCACTATCTTTCCGGTTTGAACAAGCGTGACTATTTCAAAAAACTCATCAAGAGTCCCGAAACCTCCTGGGAAGTAAATGTACACTTCACTTGCAAAAGACAACATGACTTTGCGGATAAAAAAGAATTTAAATGTTTCAGAATCAGAAACATAGCTGTTGAGTCTTTGTTCGTGTGGAAGGCTTATGTTAAGACCGACTGAATTTCCTCCTGCCTCATACGCACCCTTGTTGGCAGCGCCCATGATGCCACCACCACCTCCAGTGATAATAGCAAAACCATCTTTTGCGAGCAGATATCCAAGCTTCTGTGATTCTTGATACCACTTGTCATCGGGGAGTGAACGAGCTGAACCAAAAAAAGTTGCCGCAAGACGATACTTTCTCAATACCTCAAATCCAGTTACAAATTCTGCCATGATTCGAAAAATCCTCCATGAGGTCAGTGAGATATCTTCGTCACCTTGTTCAAGAAGCTCGTGCATTTCGGGAGGCATCATTGCTAATTTACCTTCATGTGGTTTAAGAAGTTCTTTTTCTAGAGGTGGGCGCACTTTTTGAAATTTGTTCATATTTGTTGAGTATAGCACGAGTTTTATGGCTCGCATGCCCCTTTTCTGTGTGTAACACGTGCACACGAAAGAATATTAGTAAGAATACTAGTTTTAATTCTAGTATTTTCTCGGTTAGGACTTACGCAAACGAGTGCACCACAAGGGCACTTCATTTTTCTAACTCCTTTCAGTCGTAAGAAAAATTGGTCGCACTTCTAGGAAACGAACAAAATGGAGGGAGCTGTACACGTCGTACAGTGAACGACGTTTTGTGAAGTTTGACAACGAAGTGTGGCGTTTATGTAAGTACTAGAGTGGTTTGCCACTTTGTACCCAAGCCATAATCCCTCCTTCTAGGTCCAGTACATCAGTAAAACCAAGTGATTTCATAAGTTCAAGAGTTTGCCCGCTTCGGTTCCCTGAACGGCAATAGACTGAGTATGCTGTGGAAGTGTCCAGTGCAGAAATGATGTCAGCAAATTCAGCACTATAAAAATCAATGTTGCGAGCGCCCTCTAAATGCCCAGAAGCAAATTCTTCTGGTGTGCGGACGTCTATAATAATTCGTTGTTGCTCGGCGTTTTTTGTTTCAAAAACAGTAGGGTTTACAGAGTCAAGCATAAGTGCGGTATTAGTTGGTAATACATCTTGTGAAGTTTGTGCATAGTATATTCCCCCTCCTCCGAGTACTACTATGCCAAGTAAAAAAATTCCAAGTTTCTTGTACATAATGATTAATTAAATGGTACTTCGTATCTATCAAATTCAGGCAGTAATTTTTTACCATAGACCAGTCGAGAGAACATTTCAGCGTGGGTCAGAGCTCCTGTGAGTGCATTATGGGGTTCTGGCTCACCAGGAATGCCAATGTATGCACAAATAGTTTCTATGTTCAAAGCACTGTGTCTCTTGTCGATTGGAATCTCTTTTCCGTGAAGGACGTGGTGCATGTACGCGAGCGAGTGGGTGTCTACTGTTCTGTGAGCAAAAGGGTAATTGTACCCTGCCCGCTCGCACGCAGCTTGTATGAAATCACGATCAAATGAGACATTTTGACCTACAAACGTTTGATCTTCAATTCCATCAGCCCATGACATAAATTGTGCTATGAGTTGTGCTTCAGTTTGTTTGGTGTCATCTGTTGCCTCCGCTTCAGTAAAGCCACATACCGCGATGGCCTCAGGATCAATGTGTGCCCCTTCCCATGCTTGGCACTCAAGGTACAAGCGGTTTTCAGGATGGTCCAAATCTAACGCTCCGAGGGAGAGTATTGAGTGCTTTTCGTGATTAACCCCTGTGGCTTCAATATCAAGTGCAATCATATGGTATGTAGTGTAACACTTCTTATACGTAATGTGAAAAGCGCTTTTCAATATTGGTCATATTTTTCTGAGTTCTATAGGACTTACGCAAACGTATGCGTTTCGAGGCGCACAAACAAAATACTATGAGGCGTATGGGGTAGTACGGTGAGGAGTATTTTGTGCAGTGCAACGATGAAAAGCGTCGTTTCCGTAAGTCCTACTTTGATTTCAGTTTTATTTTGGCCAGCACCTGCTCAAGGGTACCTATTTCTTTATGTGATTGGGGTGTGTGACCGACCTCTGCGAGCTTTCGAAGTGTGGCATGATTACCAACTTTTTCGCAAAAAGCCTTAAGTTCTGCATAGTCTGAAATGGTGTCGAGTGTACCTGCAAGTACCGTTATCGGCATGGGTAGGTTCGTGGGTGCTAAGCTATACTGTTCCATGTCTTTGACAAAACTGAACGGGAGTGAAAACTCCTCGTGAGAAATAGGATGCTTGATGATTCGTGAACCTGACTTTTCCCATGCATCAAAGTCCGTAGCGTTTTGCCGTTTATAGGTTTCTACATAGGATTCACCAGAAAGAGAGGGGGCAAGGAGTATAAGCTCGTCTACCTCAGCTTGGTGTTCACGTGCATACATACCAGCTACAAGGCCCCCAAGTGAATGTCCTACGAGTACCAAAGGTTCTTGCCACCACTTCTTGGTCCCTGCCCATTCTATGACCTGTTCAAGATTTTTTCGATACGATGTTGTGGAAAATTTTGTAAAATCTCCCGTACTGTCTCCTAAGCCGTTACATGCATCAAAACGGACAACACAAAAACCACGGATCTTAAGGGCTTCGGCAAGTGTGTTCATGACATCTGTTTCCGCAGTACCGCTGGCACTGTGTAACAGTATTGCTGTACCCGCAATATACTCCGTTGGTTCGGCAAGGATGGAAAGTGTCCCCCCGTCAACACAAGGAAGTGAGGTATATTCCCGTCTGTGGGTAGTCAAATTAAAAAAATCAACTAACAATGTCTCTGTCCGCTTCACAGGGGTAGCGATTTTTGGATATCGTGTTCGTAAGGTGATAAGGAGGCGCATTGCAATCTTTGACTGAAGTGAGAGAACCGACACTCCCAATAACACAAAAGCAGTTCCTGGAAGAATAGGTACAAAGGTACCAAAAAGTCCAATTAAAACTGCGAAGGTTCCAATAAGGAGTGTTTTTTGTCTTGTTTTTTTATAGAGTGGATGCATGTTTTTTTAGGACTTACGCAAATGGATGAAGTTCAAGGCGCCCAAGCAAAATGGAATGAGTTGTATGAACAATACTACGAGAACATTTTGTGCAGGGCAACAAAGAAAATGACCAATTTTTCTTATGAGCTTGCGAATTAGAAAAATGGAAACACTCTTGTGGTGCGCCGTTTGCATAAGTCCTACTTCATATTCCTTTGCAGTTAGTTGCTGGTCGGTACCCTGCTCGTTCGGCCTCTTCTTTTGTTGAAAACCATACTTTGTTTTCTTCCAGTATTCTCTGTGCACCTGCGCACCATGGCAGATGATACACTGTACCATTTTTACTCCCAACGTACTGGCTTGTTTCCTGTGAGGAGGTGAGAGGTGTTGAAATAGCTGATGCTTCCATGGTGGGGACTGATTCTGATGCACAAAGCGTCACGGGTACGGAGACAGTTTTTATGGCTGAAAGCCTACCTAATCCAAAAGAGATAGCCCCCAGAAGCAGAAGAACGACTATAATAGAATACTCCCTGGTCTTGCGCGACATCTGTAACTCTGGTATGTTATTCACCACGGTAGAGGTAGTATAGCAAAGTAATACGAAATACTTGATACCCTTTCTCCTCTATAACAGTAAAAGAATAAAAAACATATGGCACATAGAAAAGCTGGAGGAACAGCAAAAAACCTACGAGACTCAAATCCAAAATACTTGGGTACCAAGCTATACGCTGGAGAAAAAGCAAAACCTGGCTCTGTTATCGTGCGACAACGTGGCAGTAAGATACTTGCTGGAAAAAACACCGGTACGGGCAAAGATTACACATTGTTCGCGCTTAAAGAAGGCACAGTAGCCTTCCGTGATATTCGTAAAACCAAATTTGATGGAACGACACATCGAAAAAAGGTTGTTGATGTCCTCTAATATACATAACATGGTAACAAAAAAACGCCTAAGGCGTTTTTTTGTTTTATGATTCTCGTACTATCTGGATGGTGATAGTAGCCTTATTATCTCCGTGTTCAACAACGACCTCATGGTCTCCTGTCTTGTCTATTGGTGATTCAAGAAAGATTGCAGTTTCAGGGATAGTGATGGTATGTTCGTTCAGTAGCGCGCTTGCAATATCACCGCTGTTTATTTTTTTATACAGATTTCCTTGCTCGTCAGATTTGACGGTAATAGTCAACGCAGTACCTTCAAGATTTTTGAATTTCAAAACAAGTTCTTCATTCCGAACTCTCTCTTCTTCTTGGTTCTTTTCACGCTTTTTTTCAAGGAGAAGAATTTTTGCAGGAGTTGCCGGTTCAGCTAGTTTTTGTGGATAAAGGAAATTATTAGCGTAACCACTAGTAACATCCACAACTTCATATCGTCGTCCAACTCGTGCTACATCTTTTGTAAGTATTACTTGCATATGTGATTTATTATTCTGTGTGGGGCATACCCCGTAGTGAAATTTCATTTTGATAAAAAAGTAATGTAAAAACTACATTATTTTTTACCTGTTCAGGTTTCCTCTTTCATATGCATTTCTGCAACACACTAGCGGACTTAAATGAATTTCTACTACGGGGCATAGTACTCTATTTCTTGAAAATCATCAACCCCACACACTTACATTCATGGCGATGAAATGTAAGTGTGTGGGCATGCCCCGGTCTCTAGTAAAGGAGTTACTCTGCCGATTCCTCCTCAACAACAGCCTCGGGAACCGTGCCAGTATTGAGAAATGCTAGTGCAGCATCAAGTTGTGGGTCCCGATCGGCCTCCAAATCCTCAGAAGTAATGTCTACTTCATAGTCCGGCATAAGGCCGTTGTTGGAGATTGAAATACCGTTTGGAGTAAGCCAACGTGCAATAGTGATTTTGAGTGAGGTGTCCTCTGTTACATCCACAAGCTCTTGTACTGAACCCTTTCCAAAGGTTTTTTCCCCGATAAGTACTCCAACGTTATGTTCTTGGAGTGCGCCAGCAAGTATTTCTGAGGCGCTTGCAGAACCACCGTCTACGAGTATGACTATGTTCCAATCATCCTCAATAATGTCGTATCCCTTGGAGCGATGAACTAGTTTTTCTTTGTCACTGCCAAAATCCTCTATTACCACGATCTCGCCGATAGGAAGAAACCAGCTTGAGATTTCTACTGCAGCCTCAAGGTACCCTCCAGGATTGCCACGAAGATCAAGTATTAATTTGTTTGTACCTGATTCGACAAATGCGCGGAGTGCTTTACGCATTTCATCTACTGCAGTGCCACCAAAGTTATAAAGTGAAATAACATAGACCTCATCGTCACGCAATCCATGATCAAGTGTTGGAACCTCAATAATGTCTCGAATGACGGGTATTGTGAGAAATTCTTGTTCACCTTCGCGAGCAATAGTGAGCACAACCTCGGTGCCGACATCGCCTCTGATGTGGTCGATAGCCTCATCTATTGTCATTGCTTGTGTTCCCTGTCCATCAATATCGACAATGAAGTCTCCTGAAAGGATGCCGGCTTTGTCCCCCGGAGTTCCTTTGAGTGGAGCAATAACCGTGAGTATATCATCACGAAAACCGATTTCGATACCAACACCGCCAAATTCACCACGAATATCTTCCTCAAAACTTTGTGACTGAAGTGGGGGGAGAAAAACGGTATAGGGGTCATCATACGAACGAGCAAGACCTTCTATTATCCCCCAGACATGGTCTTGTGAGGTAATTGTTTTAGTGGTTGTTGCAGGTACAAATCTTTCTTCGAGGAGGCCCCATGCTTTCCAGACTGAAGCGAGGTCTACCGTGGTTGGTGCTCCTTCGAGATTTGTGAATGACAAGGCAGTATGGTCGGAACCCCGACCTCCAAAAAGAAACCCTATTCCAAACGAGAGTATAAGTGCAGTTACGACAAGTATATTTTTTTGTAGGGTATTCATCGGTATATCGTACCAATAGAATGCATATCTGAGAAGTGTACAAACCCGCTATCCACTACTAAGCCATAAAATGGAGCAAAGAAAATGCCAGATTTGCTATACTAGGGAGGATATGTTCACACGACAAACACACGGTGAAATTACTTGGATAGATGTAGTTTCTCCGACACACGATGAAATTCGTGATTTGATGCAGGAGTTTTCTCTTGATCCAATGATTGCGGACGAGCTCATCATTCCCTCACTTCGAAACAGGGTAGATGCACGTGATGACTATTTTTACGTAGTTCTACACTTCCCCACCTTTAAGCATTTGCATGCGATTGCCTCGACGTCACTCGAGCTTGATTTTATTGTTGGAAAAAACTGGATTATTACGACACGGTATGTAGAAATAGATCCACTCCATCAGTTTTCAAGAATTTTTGAAATGGAAACCATGCTTGATAGGAGAAATATGGGTAAGCATACTGGGTACGTGTTTTACTACATGCTGAGTGAATTGTACAAAATGCTTTTCGATGAGTTGACGAATATTAACATGAGACTTGATGCTGCAGAGGATAGAATATTTGAAGGGTTTGAGAAAGAGATGGTGCAAGAACTCTCAAACATTAGTCGTGATCTCCTCAACTACTCGCAAGCACTAGATAATCATGATGCAATGCTTCAATCACTCGAAACCCCAGGGGTAGCATTGTTTGGGTACGAGTATGCTCGCAGCGTACGTAGTATCAGTGGTGAGTACGCACGTCTCGCAAGTGCTATCAAGAGCAATCGGGAGTCTTTGGCAGAACTCAGAGAAACCAACAATTCACTCCTGAATACCAAACAAAATGAAATCATGAAGATTTTTACGATTATGGCTTTTCTTACTTTCCCTCTTTCGCTCATAGCAGCAATTTTTGGAATGAATACTGCAGCGGCACCAATCATAGGGCAAAAATGGGACTTTTGGATTATAGTCGGAATTATGCTTGCAAGTGCCCTTATTTTCTTTTCGTATTTTAGGTATAAAAAATGGATTTAAGGAGCAAAGCGTTATGTGGGAAGAATGAAAATGAAGCACCCTTGTGGTAGCTCCACTTTCTTTTTTATGTAACTCTTCTATACTATCTTCCATGTTCCCAATTTTTTTCTCAGGTTCCACTGACCCCGCAGAAGGTGCGAAACCACCACTCATGCTGTTTAATACACTCACACGAAAGAAAGAGGTTTTTACACCTGTACGCGATGACTATGTGCGCATGTACAATTGCGGTCCTACGGTCTACAGTTACATCCATATTGGTAACCTCCGTGCATTTGTGTTTGCTGATATTCTCCGTAGAACGTTTCTGCTCAATTCGTACAAAGTGATGCAGGTTATGAATATTACCGATGTCGGACACCTTGTGTCAGACGGGGATGATGGCGATGATAAAATGACACTCGCTTTGAAACGCGAGGGTAAAGCTTTGACACTTGAGTCAATGTACGAGCTTGCCACGTTCTACAAAGATAGTTTTATTGAAGATCTTGATGCGCTCAATATTAAACGTCCTACCGTGCTTCCCCGCGCGAGTGAACATATCGCCGGAGATATTGCCATGGTTGAAACATTGATAGAAAAGCAGTATGCGTACAGGACAAGTGATGGAGTGTACTTTGATACCGCTCGGTTCTCTGAGTACGGTAAACTGGGGGGCATTGACACAGGAGGACAGAGATCGGGTGCGCGGGTGGAAGTGAATCATGAAAAACGTAGCCCGATTGACTTTGCTCTCTGGAAAAGAGATGACAATCTTGGTTGGGAAAGTCCATGGGGCAGAGGCTTCCCTGGCTGGCACCTTGAATGTTCTGCTATGGCGCTTGAATATTTAGGGAAAGAAATCGATGTACACACCGGAGGTATAGATCTTATCGGGACTCACCACAACAATGAAATAGCTCAGAGTGAATGCGCTACAGGCAAGCGGTTTGCACGATATTGGATGCACAATGAGTTTATCAATATTGAAGGGACCAAAATAAGTAAGTCGCTAAAAAACACCATAAGTCTTAAGCAACTCATAGAACATGGGTACAACCCATTAGCCTACAGATATTGGCTTTTGACGGGACACTATCGAACAAAAATGAATTTTAGTTTTACTGCACTTGATGGCTCTGCTACTGCACTCACTCGCTTACACCGCTTCTTTGTCGAGAAACTGCTTGGAGCTAAGGGTGGTGTTGTCGATGCACAGTATGGACTTCAATTGCTTGAAGCTTTGAACGATGACCTTGATACCCCGAAAGCTATTTCCTTGATATGGAAAATCATCAAAGATGATACGCTGAGTCCGAAAGATAAACGAGCAACACTTTTACATTTTGATAAAGCCCTTGGTTTAGGACTTATTACCTTAGCGAAAAATGGAAAGGTGTCTGTACAGCTCAGCGTTAAAACCGTTTCAGTCGACTCACTTCCAGAAGATATTAAAAAAATTATTGAGGAGCGGGAAAAAGCTCGTGAGGCAAAAGAGTGGTCGCTCGCAGATGAGTTGCGTGAAAAACTTTCTTCGCATGGGTACACAATTGAAGATTCCTCTGAGGGACCTGTGGTGACTCCGCGCTAGCTAAGAGTATTTTTATGTGTGGGCAATATCTAAGCGCCTTGCAATAAGCGCGGTAAGTGGTGGTTCAATCACAAGCGTGTAGAGAATAATCCAAACACCAAGTGCATAAATAAGCTCAGTGTCTGCAAAACCAGAAGCTACGACGTACAAGAGTAGTATGGCCGGTATGGTTCCTGTTTCTCGCATGAATGAAAGAAACAGTGCTTCACGCCAGTGGAGGAGAGATTTTTTTGAAATCATCCAAGGTGAAAGAGAGATGTATACCACAAGAGGACGGACGAGAAACATGAAAATGAGGGCGGCAAGTGCTCCTACAACAATTGTGCTTATA